>ENA-OFCE01000721-OFCE01000721.1-metagenomes-genome-assembly--contig:-NODE-721-length-20113-cov-21.713331_pt1 | contig 20113 bp, 24 predicted proteins | sample MGYA00153388_OFCE01 | MGnify analysis MGYA00153388
TCAAGGCTTTCAGCCGCTGATTATTCTTCCCAAACTAGATGCGTTTACCCTGGTATGCCCGGCGATGCTCAGGAGTACGCTCTCGAAAAGTCAACTGAAGTTTACTTCAACAACATTTTCCGCTTTGAAATGACTCAACGAGATGGCAACTACGGCCCGTACTTCTACATTTCCACAACTACTCGCCCGATCGCAACCCCATTTGAAGAAGCTGCTGTAAAGGCAGCAAAACAAATTTGTGAGTCCGACAAAACGCTAAACACTGGCTGGTGTGTTGACCAACGCTTGGTGGAGAATCAGCAGTTGTGTTTGGCGATGAGCTCGACACCTGATGAGGCGATCGAATTAGCAGCAAGCCCGGCTACCCGACAAATTAAAGGCAAATAATCGATAAAAGCTGGGGAGAAATCCTCAGCTTTCCCCCTTCAAACTAAACACTCATAAAAATCATGAACAACCCACTCTGTGCAGATCGAATTCTAATCGAAAACACAATTATCACGGTATCAGCAATTGTGAAAGCTGACTACAATCCAACTGCGAGAAGATTAACTTTAACTTTGATTAATCAATCAGAGTTAAATTTCAGAGACGATTTAGCGGAATCTGCCTGGAATTTTCTCAAAGACCGATTTCTTGGCTGTGATGAGCCATTACTATTGTGGAAAAATCCCAACAAACAAACCTAAAACTACTTTTCACTCAAATAGCGAGTTTCGACTAAACGAATAAAATATCGACCTGAACAAGTCGTTAAACTGCTCAGTGTTATCATCCCGGCTAATTCCTGGCAGAATTAGCCTTTCTTGTACATTTTTTTTTGTTAAGTAAGAGGAAAAATCATGAGCTTAATTTATTGGTGTGACATCACAGTTAACCCCATTCATCTAATCCGTGAAGATGGCAGTCACGGCGGACATTGGTGCCAAAAAGTCAGTCCTGGCTGTGCCCGATGTTATGCTGAGGCTCAAAACCACAGTAATTACTTTAAGTTTGCTTCACATCTTCCTTACTCAGGCTCTGCACCAGAGAACTTGATTTTTGACGACAAGGTAATGGAAAAGCTGATAAGAATGCGATCGCCAGAAAGAGTATTCATTGGCTCGATGACCGATATAGTTGGTGAATGGATACCGGATGCTTGGCTTGATCGTGCTTTTGCTTACATGGCTTTAGCCAAACAGCACACTTTCCAAATCTTAACCAAGCGCCCGGAGCGGATGCGGGAGTATTTTCTATCAGAAAACAGAGATTCTAAAATCTCGAACTGGGCAACAACTTTTGATAAATCTAGTAGCGATCGAATTATCTCTGTTGATTTGCCGTTGAAAAATTGTTGGCTGGGAACATCGGTTGAGAATCAAAAAGCTGCGGACGATCGAATTCCATCACTTCTCAATACCCCGGCATCTGTTCGGTTTCTGAGCTGCGAACCGTTGTTAGAGTCGATCGACATTCGTGATTACCTTCATGGCATAAGTTGGGTCATAATTGGCGGAGAGTCTGGTACTGGTGCTCGTCCCTGCGAAACTAATTGGATTAAGTCGATCGTGTATCAGTGTCAATCCGCAAACGTCGCCGTGTTCGTGAAGCAACTGGGCTCGAATCCCGTAAACGCTGCACACCTCAAGTTCAAAACTAGCGATCGCAAAGGTGGCAATATTAATGACTTCCCTCCTGAATTGCAAGTGAGAGAGTTTCCTCAGTTTTCGTGAGGTGCGCTTCGCGATGAAGTATTGAACTTTATTCGCTTTACGATTATGGCTATTCAACTGTTTTTCGGTCGTCTTCAGTTCCGTTTAACCGAAATTGAAAACGACAAATTTCGATTCTGCTCTGCCAACACAAGCAGATTTGCCTCTTCAGTTAGCGAAGCAATCAACTTCTGCACATTTGAGGTTGAGCGCGAAGCTGAGCAGATACGCGAATTCAATTCTGAATTTCCAAAGGCTGAACCCATCAGCTTATTTAGAATCCCTTCTGAAATCGAGGGCTTAGTGAACCTCGAACGAATGCAATTCAGCAATGCTGTATATATCGGCAACGAACCATATACAGCCGAGAATTCTGAATTCTAACTCACAAGAAAAGCCTCAGACATTTATTTCTCTGGGGCTTTTTTTTAATTCACAAACATCAAGTAAGCAGTATTTTTGAGTAAAATTAAGGTAAATAACACAAGTATTCAAATGAAACTAATAACTCTCGTAGGCGCAAGCCGGGGCTATAGCCATCGCAAAGGTGGAGATATCAACGAGTTTTCTGAAGATTTGAGAGTGCGAGAATTTCCAATCAATCAACTTTTCTAATTGTGAAGCGCTTCGCGATTAGGTATTGATCTTTTTTGTGAGTATTATGGCAATCAGAATTTCTCCCAAATATGGCTCTAAAGTTCCAGAACCTGACCCCAATCAACCGCGAATCAGTATTGTCGATCGACTAAAATACGAACGAGAAAATATCAAACCTTTCCTCGGCGATAACCTTTTTCCTTACTACCGAAATTTCTGCATTTTATACATTTCTGGTCGGTATGTTGGTCAAGGTTACGGAAGTTACACAAATCAAACTGAACTATATGACCAGATTGGTCATATTCTAACAACCATTTAGCCAATTTCATCAAGATTAGCAAATCTCTGAGTTAAATCAGAGATTTTGCCTTATCACAGGAAATCATGAAAGTATTTTTCACGGGCACCGAAAATCTGCAATCGCTCAATCCTGAAATTCTTACACGAATTCATAATGTTTGCAATCTCAATGCAAACATTCTCATTGGTAATTATCGAGGATTTGACCAATTAGCTTTGGCATTTATGTCAATAATCGAATACCCAAACGTCACAGTTTACGAAACTGGCAGCAGCTTGAATTTCGGCTATCGAATTATTAATGCAGGCAAATATCCTGCGCAAGATATCGAAATGAGTCGGGAAGCAGACTTTATGTTAGCTATTCACGACGGGAGTCGTGGTGTTGCAGCAAACATCAAGCGAATGCCTGCTAATAAAGTCAGAATCATTCACATTTAACGTAATATTAATTAGTTAGCCTAAAACTAACTAATTAATATTACATACAAACCTTGAAATTATGAAACTAATAACTCTCGATCCAAGCAATCTAAGTCGCAACACAACTTTGAAAGCATTTGAAAAAGTAAACAAAGATTTGCTCAAACAAATCAGGACCGATCGCACCTACAAAATGCCTCCCAACTACATCAACTGGCAAATTTTGAGCGGAATTGCTGCACTAGCTCTATCTACCTGCGAGCCAGATTACGCTAGAGCCGATGTGTCCGCATTTGTTCACAGTTACCGTACCGCATTATGGTTTGCGAAAAATGCACCATTATATTGTTTGACTCCTAAAATAATTGAGGCATTCGATCGAACTGATGCACTTCATAAACCTGGCGTTCTTGCAGGCTGGCAACCATCACTGCCTACTTTTATACTCGCGATACCTAAAGGATTAATATACACACCTGACGATGGGGAAATCGATTATCTGACAGTTTCTTGCAGCGATTCTGAACAGCCTGAATGGAACAAAGGCAGATGGAAAAATATTGAAATTGAGCCATTCAATCTCAAACACAGTCTATACTTTCAGATTTGCACAGTGGATTCTCACGAAACTGTGTGGACTTCTGGGACTGCGATCGATCCTGGTGGAGCTCTAATTTATGACGAAACCAGCAGCATCGGTAAAAATGCACTGACTCCTTCTGATAAAGAATTTATACAGCGCATCAGAAACTTAGTTATCAATGTTTTGCTAGCTTTGGAATTTTCACCATCAACTGCTACTGATGTCACTAAAACTGAAACGGAAGCTAAGAATAAAGGGTTTGGGATTACTCAGCCTTTTCCTAATACTAGATATCCCCGCTGGATAGGGAAAAATTACCAACCAAAAACAGTTTCAAATTCAAACTCTGGCACTCATTCGTCTCCGTGTATTCACTGGCGACGAGGACATTGGCGAGTGCTAGAATCAGGTGAAGGGAAGCGATGGAAAGAAGCCAAAAGACTTTGGATTGAACCAGTTTTAGTCAATTCTTAAGCTATTGATTAATTCTTAAATATTATCTACAATAGAATTATTTAAGGATTAATCAATGCTAATAGCTGGCAACGGATACTCAGTTTTACCTAAATTTGTATTTGACGGGGATACTCTAAATCTCAACTTTCAAGGGGAACAATTTCTCGCCCGGTTGCAGTGGATTGATACACCGGAAACAAGAAAGCCTTCTATTCACACAAACACAGACCCGAGAATCCAAGCTCATTGGAATTGGGCAGAACGAGCCAAAACTGCATTAATGAATCTGGTTTATCAGAAACCGCTAATTTGTATTCCGATCGAGAAAGACCGATTCGATCGCTGGATAGTTGACCTTTATCTCAACAACAAAATCTCACCAGCAAATAGCGTACAAATCGCCCTCTGTAAAGCCGGAATGGCGGTTAGTTACCTGCCACATAACCGCTACTCCTACACCAGCCGAGAACTGGCAGTAATGCGGGGAATTATCACTGAAACAGCCAATGCTAACCGTAAAAAAGTCGGCATCTGGTCGGAACCAAATTTCATCCTCCCCCACGAATTCAAAAAATTAAACCTATCCTTATCCTGAAAAACAATGACTTTAATTAAAAAGATAATCAGCTACATGGAAGCCGAAAACTACGAAATCTTTCGGAAATCTGGAGAGAAAAACATAATCTACATCGAAGGGGCCGATAAAAACGGAACCATCAACTCGGACAAGGCTAACCATTTTAACGATTTAAGACTCGTGTTTGCTTTTAACCATCGTGACGACGCGGTAATTGAGGGCGCTTGGGAGGGGACAACCGAACTGGGCTATTGGTACACCGACAATCCTATGAATCCAAACGGTGCCGCTAGAATTGCCTTCGGGCAATATCGATCGTGGCAAATCGGCATTCACGGTAACTCTGATCCACACGAAGCGCTGGTCCAGGTCGGGTTAGTCAAAGTTCATCGCGACTGGAACCGGGACATGATTCGATCGGGAGATGCGATCGACGAGGGTTACTTTGGCATAAATCAACACTGGGGGCATGACCACCCAGTAGACGACATTCACACAGCATCCGCCGGCTGTCTGGTGGGAAGAACTCGCACTGGGCATCGCGTTTTTATGGAATTAATTAGGTCCGATCGACGCTGTGTCGCAGACCCAGACTTTATATTTACTACTGCCGTGATTCCTGGGAATAAACTTTGACTACTCCTCGCCGTGAACGGCGGGGAGTCCCTAGCTTCGCAACTAGGTTTTCTGTTTCTTTCCCTTACGGGTTTCACGCAACTGCCCTTTCGAGGATTCTCGATCGGGTCTAACGTTCGCTCCACAGACTGACACGGCAAGCCCTGCCGCCAAAATATTATGTGCTGCATTGATATCTCGGTCATGGTTCATCCCACATTTAGGGCATTCCCACTCTCTAATATTCAATGGCAGTTTATCTACAATATGCCCACAGTTCCCGCACCTTTTAGAGCTAGGAAACCAGCGGTCGATCTTAATCAACTCTCTCCCATACCACTCGCATTTATAGGCAAGTTGGCGAATCAATTCGCCCCAACTAGCATCGCTAATCGCAAGGGCGAGTTTATGGTTCTTCACCATATTTTTGATAGCCAAATCCTCAACCACTATCGTTTGGTTTTCACGAACCAGTCGAGTTGTCAGCTTATGCAAAAAATCTTTTCTAGCATCGGTAATCGCAGCGTGAACTTTAGCCACTTGCAACCTTGCTTTATGTCGGTTGTTACTCCCTTTTTGTTTGCGAGAGAGAGCCTTTTGTGCTCGTTTCAACTTCTTGCGAAGCTGCTTAAAGTGATTGGGATTAGCAATCTTATCGCCGTCACTGGTGGCAATCAGACTGGTTATCCCGACATCCAAACCGATGGCTTTGTCAATCTTGGGGAGTGGTTTAACCGTATAGTCATCGACCAACAGAGAGACAAACCAGCGACCAGCCGCTGTCAATTTGACAGTAGTAGTCGAGGGGTTGCAGCCTTCGGGAATCTCTCGACTCCAGCGAATGGGCAGCGCTTCGGTACATTTAGCCAGAAATACTTGTCCACCTTTCCAGCGAAAAGCCGACTTGGTAAATTCAGCACTACCGCCGTGATGTTTCTTCTTAAAGTTGGGATATTTCGCCCGACCAGCAAAGAAGTTAGTAAACGCTGTTTGGAGGTGTCTAAGCCCCTGTTGCAGCGGTACGCAGCTAACATCATTGAGAAAGTCAAGATTTTCTTGTTGTTTCCAACTTGTCAGCATGGAGGAAGTCTGACTATAGCCAACTCGCTCTTGATGTTCATACCAAGCTTCAGTTCGAGCGGCTAGAGCCTTGTTATACACTAGCCGCGTACAGCCCATTGTCCGGCGCAAGAGTGATTCTTGCTCGGTCGTGGGATAGAAACGGTAGCGATAGGCTTTTTCCATTCTCACATTCTAACACATTCTCTGTGAGATTTCTAGAAATATCGATAGCGCATACTGCTTAACTGCGTTTGCGCCTGTAAAGCCGTCCTAGAAGGACGGGGTTTCTACCCAATTTTCAGATGAAACAAGAAACTTTGGATTGGATTGTTGCTGCGATCGCAATTATTGGCGGAGTTTCCAGCTTTGCATTTTGGCTGGCATCGCGCCAGATTCAGGATGAACTATTTCATAAAATCGACAAAATCTCTGACAATCTGCGAGGAAGATTGGAGACAGACTTTATCAAAAATACTAATAGACTCCTGAGATGGCAGGATAAAAACCAGCTAAAAAATGCCACTCTAGAAGCGAGACTCAGACGAATTGAGAAAGCTTTATCCCTTGACGATGAATTCCTGGAAGCGATCGACAGTTTGCCAGAAAATACCGATTTGCCATGATTAAATTAACTCAAAATCAATTAGACTGGCTGGCGACTTTTTTGGGAACAGTTGCCGGAGTTGCTGAGCTTTTGATAGCCACCGGACGACTCAGCAACGAAGACGGCCAGTTTGTTGCCGGTTTGGCTTTGATAGCTTTGGGAATTGTGAGCAATAAAAAACCAACTCGGAATTAACGTTTGGGGACAGACCGTGCGAATCGTTGGCTAGAAACCAGTCCTATAAAGGATTAGGGGGATTAGCCGCAAGGAATAGAACCTTGACAACTGAATGACCATGTAGGTGAGAATCAGTACCCTAGAACACTCAAATCCTACCCCGCAGGTGCAGCGGTGAAAGCATCTCCCCTACGGTAGCGACTAGCCATCAATCCGTAAAGCGGGGAGAAAAGATGATATTACTGACAGCCTAAATCGGTAAGCATCGAGCAAAAATACCCACGAGTAAAAGCAACTGCTTGAAGATACGCCTGAATCGTCGTAACCCAAAACCAGCGAAATAAGGCTTTTTGCGCTGGAGCCAAAAGGCAAAGGATAAGGAATTGGCAAATGATCTGTTGACCAATCAGCACTTCCTATAAACCCGGCGAACAGTATCACTCTAAAGGTAAATAGTATGGTCATTCGGAACGAGATAACCTCTCGTCTGCTCTCAGGTGGTCGAATCCCTGTAGTAGGTGCTAACCGTATGCAGCGAGTAGGAAAGATTGGGTCAGAAGCGAAAGTCTGGGGTAATGCCCAGGATATGCAGACGGACTCACGGTGATTTGGAAGGAAAAGTCTCAATTAGTGAGTAAAAATGTCTAAAACGAGTTTAAAGACTACGGTGGAATGGAACCAAGTGAACTGGCGAAAGCTAGAACGTAAGGTTTATAAGCTCCAAAAGAGAATTTTTCAAGCCTCTCAACGTGGTGATGTGAAAGCAATACGCAGACTCCAAAAGACGTTGATGAAGTCTTGGTCAGCAAAGGTGTTAGCGGTTCGTAGAGTAACCCAGGATAATACTGGCAAGAAAACGGCAGGAGTGGACGGGGTGAAATCCTTATCCCCAGCAGCACGTTTGAAGTTAGTAAATAATCTAAAACTGGGGTCTAAGGTTAGTCCGACTAGGCGAGTATGGATTCCCAAGCCTGGAACGGAAGAGAAACGACCTTTAGGCATACCTACAATGGAAGACCGAGCCTTGCAAGCACTTGTCAAGATGGTATTAGAACCAGAATGGGAAGCGCGATTTGAACCCAATAGTTATGGGTTCAGACCAGGACGCTCATGCCAAGATGCGATAGAAGCAATTTTTAACTCAACTCGGAAAAAGCCGAAATACGTGCTTGATGCCGACATTTCTAAATGTTTCGATCGTATCGACCAGGAAACACTGCTCAAAAAATTAAATACATTCCCCACCATACGCCGACAAGTTCGAGCCTGGTTAAAAGCGGGAGTGATGGACGGTAAGCAGTTGTTCCCAACATCTGAGGGTACACCGCAGGGTGGGGTCATTTCCCCATTGTTAGCAAATATTGCCCTCCACGGTATGGAAAAACGAATCAAACAGTATGCAGATACGCTGCCTACCAAAAGAGGAAAAAACAGACTTGACAATTTCAGAAGTCTCAATCTGATTCGTTACGCCGACGACTTCGTGATTCTCCACGAAGATATAGCCGTTGTCCAAAGATGCAAGGAAATAATCTCCGAATGGTTACAAGGCATGGGTTTGGAATTAAAACCTAGCAAAACGAGGCTTACCCATACCCTTAAACGGTATGAGCAAGAAGAACCAGGATTTGATTTCCTAGGTTTCACGATACGACAATTCCCTGTAGGAAAGTATCACTCGAAACAAGGTTTTAAGACAATCATCACCCCAAGTAAGCAGAAGCAAAAGGTACACTACGACCAAATCGCTAGTGTCATTGAAGCCCACAAGGCAGCACCGCAAGCGGCGCTAATTAGCCATTTAAACCCAATTATCCGGGGATGGGCTAACTACTATGCGACTGTAGTAAGTAAGGTGGCTTACTCAGATATTGATAACCTCATGTACCAAAAGTTAAGAGCTTGGGCAAAACACCGCCACCTCAACAAGAATGGGGAATGGGTATCAAAAAGATATTGGCACCCAATAAACGGTGATAACTGGGTATTCGCAACCAGGAAAGAAGGATCAAACCCTCTTCTGTTACTGAACCATGCCGACACTCCAATAGTGCGTCATGTGAAAGTTAAAGGCGAATTGTCTCCATACGACGGCAACCTGGTTTACTGGAGTACAAGAATGGGTAACAACCCAGAAATGCCAAATAGGGTAGCTAAACTCCTGAAAAAGCAAAAAGGGAAGTGTATCCACTGTGGCTTGTTTTTCCGTGAAGACGATGTGATGGAAATTGACCACAGAATCCCTAAATCGCAAGGTGGAAAGGATTCTTACGATAATTGGCAACTCCTTCACAGACATTGCCACGACACAAAGACAGCTATCGATGGCAGTCTCGGCAACCAATCTGGCTGCAATAGTGCCAAGCCTAAGCCCACCAGAAGACTTGAAAAAGTCGATGATAAATGGGCAATGAGGTATGCGTAACAAGCACCAAAGTATTGAGGAGCCGTGTGAGGTGAAAGTCTCATGCACGGTTTTGAAGACCAGCGGGACTGGTGACAGTTTCGCTGAGTTTAATGACTTCTACCAGAAAACTTGAAGATTTTAGTTAAGATTTATTGCGCTCATAGAATATGCTGGATTTATGAGCAAGGAAACTGGTAAAAAAGGTAAAAGTAGAGATGGGCGCGTTCGCTTTAATGGCTACGCCCCGGCTGGCGCCTACGGCTCACTTTTGAGGTGGGTGGTTTGCGCTCCGGGCGTACCGCCCCGCAAGCTACGATTGCGAGCTCAGGCGATGGCGTACCGCCCCGCAAGCTACGAACCAAATCAGTCGTTGGGGTCGTTCGCCTCGATTTAATCGTTCGCATGGCTTTACTAGAGTGGCTTGTTATCCGTGAGTCTCAGGATTCTGAAAAATCTATAGAAATCGATAAAATTGATATATCAACTAATGACAACGGCTAAAAAGTAGATGCAATAACTGTTACAGGCAACATAACACTACAATGGCATTGTAGGGGTCAGCGGTTCGAGCCCGCTATTCTCCATAAACATAGACTAGGGAAAAGGCACTGCCGTATCCTGATTTGTACCTAAACAGTACCGATCGCATCCTTAAGTTCGATCGGGCCTTTCGCATCAAGAAAACCAATTTTCCCGTAAAATCAAAACAGTCTATCTGCAAAAAAAAGGGGCTACCTGTGGCAAAGTCAACTGAACCCAGCAATCCAGAGAAGCCGAGCCAGCTTGCCCGATCGCCTCTGTACGACCTATCATTAGAGCTCAAAGGTCGAATGGTGCCATTTTCCGGGTGGGAGATGGCGGTGCAATATGCAGGCATCAGTAGCGAACATCAAGCAGTACGCCAGCAAGCAGGAATGTTCGACATTTCCCACATGGGAAAATTTGGTTTGAGAGGGAAACAATTAAGAGAAAAATTTCAACCCTTAGTACCCTCCGACTTGAGTCGTCTGCAACCAGGTCAAGCTCAATATACAGTATTGTTAAATGCCAAAGGCTGTATCTTAGACGACATTATTTTCTACTGCCAAGAACCCGACTGCACCACTAGGGAAGAACGTGCAGTAATCATTGTCAACGCTGCCACTCGCATCCGAGATAAAGCTTGGATTTCCGCTCACTTAGAATTAAGCGTTGTAAGTTTCACAGACATTTCATCAGAAAAAGTTTTAATCGCAATTCAAGGGCCGGAAGCTATTAATTATCTCCAGCCTTTTGTGGAAGACAATCTATCACCAATTAAAGCCTTCGGTCACTTAGAAACAAACCTATTGGGACAGCCAAGTTTTATCGCTAGAACAGGATATACAGGCGAAGATGGCTTTGAGATCATGGTCGATGCTCAAGTTGGAAAAGAACTGTGGCAAAAACTATTAGCTGCTGGCGTTGTACCCTGCGGTTTGGGTGCGAGAGACACCTTGCGTTTAGAAGCGGCAATGGCACTGTACGGTCAAGATATTGACTATAATACCACACCTTTAGAAGCCGGATTGGGTTGGGTTGTTCACCTGGATACCAAAGGCGATTTTATTGGGCGGGAGGTTCTGGAACAGCAGAAAGCAACGGGAGTATCGAAGCGGTTGGTAGGGTTAGAAATGCAGGGGCGGCACATTGCGCGCCACGGCTATCCGGTAATATTTGAAAACGAAAAAGTAGGAGAAGTTACTAGCGGTACATTATCGCCGACGTTGAATAAGCCGATCGCACTTGCCTATGTTCCCACAAAATTAGCTAAAATTGGTCAGCAATTAGAAGTCGAAATTCGTGGCAAAAACTATCCGGCCAGCGTGGTCAAAAAACCATTTTATCGATCGCCCAATCGACTTAGTGAAAGCTTGTAGGGTGCGTCAGATAGAATCATCTTCGCCGCCTATAAAAAACTCTGACTGACGCACCTTACGAATTTCAGCAAAATTGCATCAAGTTGTAAGGTGCGTCATTTAATAAGATTTAATTGATACTTTATTCATTGCGAGAAAAGACATGGCACTACAATACCCCGATGACTTGAAATACCTGGACACTCACGAATACATCCGACTCGAAGGCGAAATTGCCACGATCGGCATTAGTGCCTTTGCCGTGGATCAACTCGGCGATATCGTGTTTCTAGATTTGCCCGAAGTGGGTGCAGGGTTGGAAAAAGGCGAAGCTTTCGGTACAGTCGAGTCAGTGAAAGCCGTTGAAGACTTGAAAGCGCCCGTTACCGGCACTGTCGTCGAACGGAATGATGCCATTGTAGAATCTCCCGAGAATTTAGCGGAAGATGCCTATGGCGCTGGGTGGCTGCTGAAAGTGCGCGTTGATAATCCCAGCGAAACAGATGACGCTTTGTCAGTCGAGGAGTATCGCAAAATGGTCGAAGGGGAATAGGGAATAGGGAATAGGGAATAGGGCTCGTTGATAATTCCACACTCCGCCAGGGGTTTCAACCCCTGTCGTACTGTCGGACTTTGATAGACGCAGAAAATCTTCCTGGTTTCCTTTGCAAAATGTTACAAAATAAATAAGCAAAAGTCTATTCAGGAGAATCCGCCTTGGTACTCTACAGCACTCAACTTGAACCCAATCAGCAGCAAAATCTTTCGGCCATCGATGGTTTTGCGCGCCGGCACATTGGCCCGACACCCACGGAAATCCAGGAAATGCTCGATGTTTTGGGCATCGATAGCCTTGATGATTTGATTGACAAAACGGTTCCGGCGGCGATTCGGATTTCTGAACCCCTACAACTTCCCACGGCCAAAAGCGAGTACAGCGCTTTGGCAGAATTGAAAGAAATTGCCTCAAAAAATCAGGTATTTCGATCGTACATCGGCACAGGATATCACGACTGCATCACTCCCCCCGTCATCGGGCGCAATATCCTCGAAAATCCCGGCTGGTATACAGCTTACACTCCCTACCAAGCCGAAATTGCCCAAGGGCGATTGGAAGCTTTGCTAAATTTCCAAACCATGATAATTGACCTCACGGGTTTGGAAATTGCCAACGCTTCTTTGCTGGATGAAGGAACAGCAGCAGCGGAAGCGATGGCGGTGAGTTACGGTGTCTCTAAAAATAAGGGAAAAGCGTTTTTTGTGGCTCAAGATTGCCACCCTCAAACTATTGAAGTGGTGCAAACTCGCGCTAAGCCGCTGGGAATTGATGTGATTGTGGGCGACCATCGAGGCTTTGAGTTCGATCGTACAATCTTCGGCGCTCTCCTGCAATACCCCGCCACAGACGGCGCAATTTACGACTATACCGATTTTATTCGATCGGCCCACGAAGTCGGTGCATTAGTCACAGTTGCCGCCGACATTTTAAGCCTTTGCGTGCTCACACCCCCAGGCGAATTTGGCGCTGACATAGCCGTAGGAAGCACCCAGCGCTTCGGAATTCCCCTGGGATTCGGAGGGCCTCACGCAGCCTATTTCGCCACGCGAGAGGAGTTTAAACGGCAAGTTCCAGGGCGAATTGTTGGTGTTTCCAAAGATGCTAACGGCAAATCTGCTTTACGCTTGGCTTTGCAAACTCGCGAACAGCACATCCGCCGCGAAAAAGCAACTAGCAATATTTGTACTGCTCAAGTTTTGCTAGCTGTGATGGCGGGTATGTATGCTGTTTATCACGGCCCGTCTGGACTCCAAGACATTGCTGAAAAAGTACGGACTTTAACTGCACTTTTGGCATCCGGTTTAAGAAGTTTCGGATACAAAATTGGCGATCGACCTTTCTTCGATACTCTGCGGGTAGAATTGGGAGACAAGTCCCTTTCAGAAATTTTAGCAACTGCTCAAGTTCACAAAATTAATCTCCGAGTTTTTGATGATTCGACAGTCGGAATCACTTTAGATGAAACTGTCAGCGTTGAAGAGGTGCAAGAATTGTGGGAAATTTTTGCGCAGAACAAAGACTATATCAGGGCTGACGGGCAGAATGCTCTCAACATTCCGCTAGATGCAGAGGCATTGAGTTCATATTTGATGTTACCTGATTTTTGCGATCGCACCAGCAGCTATCTCACCCATCCAGTTTTTAACAGCTACCATTCGGAAACCGAACTTTTGCGCTATATGCACCGATTGGAAGCCAAGGATTTGTCACTGAATACATCGATGATTCCCTTGGGTTCCTGTACGATGAAATTGAATGCAACAGCCGAAATGCTACCCGTGAGTTGGCCAGAATTTAGCAAAATTCACCCCTTCGTACCCAGCCATCAAACCCGCGGCTATCAAATGATGTTCGTGCAACTCGAACAATGGCTAGCAGAAATCACCGGTTTTGCCGGAATTTCTTTGCAACCAAACGCTGGTTCCCAAGGTGAATATGCGGGTTTATTGGTAATTCGTCAATACCACGAACATCGCGGCGAATCTCACCGCAATATTTGTTTAATTCCCCAGTCAGCCCACGGTACAAATCCGGCTAGCGCAGTCATGGCGGGGATGAAAGTAGTGGCGGTTGATTGCGACTCTCAGGGAAATATTGATGTTTCTGACTTGCAGAAAAAAGCCGAAAAGCACAAAAATGAACTGGCGGCTTTGATGGTGACATATCCATCTACCCACGGCGTTTTTGAAGCAGAAATTACAGAAATTTGCGAGATTGTGCATCAAGCCGGCGGACAGGTTTATATGGACGGCGCAAACATGAATGCTCAAGTTGGTTTGTGTCGCCCAGGTGATTTTGGTGCTGATGTTTGTCACTTAAATTTGCACAAAACTTTCTGCATTCCTCACGGTGGCGGCGGGCCGGGAATGGGGCCGATCGGGGTAATGCCTCATTTAGTAGAATTTTTGCCCAGTCATTCTGTTCTTAACAGTCAACAGCGAACAGTCAACAGTGAACAGTCAACAGCGAACAGTCAACAAACATCAGTTGGTGCTGTTTCCGCCGCACCTTGGGGAAGTGCCAGCATTTTGACTATTTCTTGGATGTACATTCGGATGATGGGAGGAGTTGGTTTAACTGACGCGACAAAAGTAGCAATTCTGAATGCGAATTACATGGCAAAACGGTTAGAATCTTATTATCCGGTTTTGTATAAAGGGAAATCAGGTTTAGTAGCCCACGAGTGCATTCTGGATTTGCGACTTCTCAAAAAAACCGCAGGTATTGAAGTCGATGATATTGCCAAACGGTTGATGGATTATGGCTATCACGCGCCGACAGTTTCTTGGCCCGTTGCCGGTACGGTGATGGTGGAACCGACGGAAAGCGAATCGAAGCAGGAATTAGACCGTTTTTGCGATGCGATGATTGCGATTCGGGCCGAAATTGCGGAGATTGAAAAAGGCAATGTTGACGCGCAAAATAACGTCTTGAAAAATGCACCTCACACCGCAGAATCGCTGATGGTTGATGAGTGGAATCATCCTTATACTCGCGCCCAAGCCGCTTATCCGACTCCTTGGACTCGCGAACATAAGTTTTGGCCGGCGGTGGGAAGGATAGATAATGCTTTTGGCGATCGTAATTTTGTCTGTTCTTGTTTGCCAATGGAAGCTTACACTTAAGATTGAAATCCATGTAAACCTCGTTTTGCTCCGAGTCTAGATCCCCCTAAATCCCCCTTAAGAAGGGGGACTTTGAGAACGCTTCCAGTCCCCCCCTTGTAGGGGCGGTGCCCCCGTGCCCGCCCTCTTGGCTAGGGGGGATCTCCGGCTTTGATAGATGCTGAAATTCACCTCACCCAAAGCCTCAAGAAACCGGGTTTTTGCGACAATACCCAATCACAACCCAAAAACTCCGAAAAAACCCGGTTTCTCAACTTCACCCAAAGCCTCAACAAAATTTCCCCCATCTCAGCTATAATCAAAACCATCCTCTCCATCCCCACAAACCCGCCATGAGGCACTGGCCCCCCGGACAACAAATCCACAACGGCAAATACATCATCGAAGCCATCCTCGGTGGCGGCGGATTCGGTGTCACCTACCGCGCCCAAAACCCCAAAGAAGGCAAAGTAGTCGCCATCAAAACCCTAAATGCCAACGTTCAAGGTAAACCAAACTTTCGCGAATACCAAACCAAATTTGTCAACGAAGCCTTATCTTTAGCCCGATGCAGCCATCCCCACGTCGTCCAAGTTTACGAAGTATTTCCCGAAATGGCAGGAAATATCGAATTGTGGTGCATGGTGATGGAATTAATCGACGGCACTAACTTAGCAGAATATCTCGAAGATAACGGCATTTTGTCCGAAACAAAAGCTTTGCCAATTATTCAACAAGTGGGAAGCGCCCTGAGTTTTGTCCACCAGCAAGGATTTACTCACCTGGATGTTAAACCCCAAAATGTTATGCTCCGAAAGCGGGGTTTTGAAGCAGTTTTGATTGATTTCGGCATAGCGCGACAGGTGACAGCACCGGGGAAATTGCGGACAAATAGCAATTCCGGGACTGAGTGTTACGCACCCATTGAATTATTAGAAAAACGCGCCGAACTTGGTGCTTATACAGATGTTTATTCCCTAGCAGCAACGCTTTATGTCATGTTGACTGGTGAGTTGCCGTTTCCGTCGCAATTCAGGAAGCAAAATATTCCTTTAACTCCGCCAAAGCAATTCAATTCTGAGATTAGCGACAGGGTGAATGCCGCAATTATGAAAGGGATGGAGTTGGAACCGCAAAATCGCCCGCAGTCGGTGCAAGAATGGTTGGATTTGCTGAACCCAAAATCAGTGGTATTGCCATCACCACAAGTCAGCCCTCAGCCTGCACAAAAATCTTTTGAAATGCCTGCTAAACCAGTAGCTGTTGAGACTGCGCTGGTTTCAGCCGTGGAGATAGATTATATAAACTTGTGGAGTTTATTAGCGGCCAAAAAGTGGCGAGAAGCCGATGAGGAAACTCTGAGAGTGATGTTGAAGGTGGCGGGTAGGGAGAAAGAAAGATGGCTGAATACAGAAAGTATTGAAAAATTCCCCTGCGAGGACTTGCGAACTATTGACCAACTTTGGGTAAAATACAGCAATGGGCGCTTCGGCTTTAGCGTGCAGAAGCGCATCTATCAAAGTCTGGGGGGAACCAGTCAATACGATTCGGAAGTTTGGCAGAAGTTTGGCGACAAGGTAGGCTGGAGAAAAAATAACCAATGGCTGTACTACAAAGACCTCACTTTTTCAGAAAAGGCGGTGCAAGCTCACCTTCCAAGGTACGTGGGTAAGGGGGTAGGTGGGGTGGGGTTGTTTGGTGGGGGGGTTCGGGTTCTCTCTTCTCTTCTCTCGCGTCGAGACTTGTAGACTGTAACATCTAAGCGTTTCAGGATTTCATAAAGATTTCTCACAAAGCCCAAAACCACGAAGCCATGCCCTGTCTAGGTTTCCGACGGGGTTGTCGGGACATAACGAGCAAATAATCAAACTAAAATCAATCTCAGAAACCGGGTTTCTGCGATAATTTATGTATCATCACCCAGATTCAGGAAGAAACCCGGTTTCTACCTCCCCACCAACAGCCTCCAAACTCCATAACTTAGAAACAAAATTTGTAGTTTGCATCAACAATCAAGACTATCCAGCATCATTGGAAGTACGAAAAATCTATCAAATAATCCCGGATAATCGCGCTGGGGAACATCAATTGATCCGAGTGATTGATCAATCTGGCGAAGATGATTTGTATCCAGTTGCATATTTTGTACCCATCGCATTACCGAAAGCCGTAGCCGCCGTATTTGCCTAGTGTAAGTTCATAATTACAAATGATAGACAAAGGTGCAATAAGTGGCAGACCTTTCAATCCCTCAAAAGCTGGCGGAAAGATTCTCAACTTATCTTATCAAAATGTGAAAATTACTGATAAAGGCGTTTCCTTAGTTGAAGCTCATGTTCGCAGATTTAATCCAGTTGGTGAAGCTGAGCTAAGAATGGTAGAAAGGTTAAGAAGTATTGTCACCAAAACCCTTGTCGCTGAGCCTGTTGATTGGCGCTTCTATACTCACGAGTTACGCGAGTATTTGAGGTATAAAAAACTAGGCTATCCAACAGGACAACCAACAAACCCGGATGAGGCTTATGAACTCTGGAACAACGCTCACACAGCTACCCTTGAAGACTATAAACTAAAAGAAGGATTCGGCGTTTTATTTCATCCTAGCGTAGAGGACTTTTTATGAAAAACCTAACTCAATTAACTCACCTTGAATTAGTCTTGCTAGAATTAGTAGCTAAAGGTCAAGGAAAATGGAGTTGGTACGAACTCGCCAATGCACTTTCCCGCCGAGATGTACCGCGAGAACCTGACATGATGGTTGTCTTGAAAAAACTTGCTGTTGATGGTTTGGTTAAACGATATGTAGAAACAAATTCACCTCGCGACAGATGGGAATTAACCTCGGTAGGCTCTATTGTCCTAACAGATGCAAAAGCAGATAATCAAAGTAGGATTATACGTTATGCTATTGCGATTGAGAGAGCAGAAAGCAATTATTCTGCTTATGTTCCAGATTTACCAGGATGTGTAGCAACAGGTGCAACTATCGAAGAAGCTGAACAGCAAATTAAAGTAGCAATAGTTTGTTATTTAGAAGAGTTGCGTCAATCTGGTACGTCTATTCCCGAAGCTAGGACTTTATGCAAATATGTTGAAGTTTAAGCCATGTGCTATGAATTCTAGGATTTACCCACTGCGTCCAAAGAAACCGGGTTTTTACTTAATTTGCGGGCTAGAACAAAGTATTGTCGTAAAAAACCCGGTTTCTGAACCCCCACGCGTCCAGGACTATAGCTGTTTGTGTTATGATATATTGAAAAAGCAGATTTTACTGAGAGGTGAATCGATGACAACATTAGCATTGTCTTTAACCTATACACAACTCCTAGAATTAGTCCAACAACTCCCTAGCGAAAAACAAGCAGAATTATGTGAGTTTTTACTAAAAAGTAAGTGGGGCTGGTTAAGTAACTTTACTAAAGATAGCGAAGCAAACGTACGAATGGCTTGCTGGAAACGCGGAAAAGATTGGGACACGATGACTGAAGAAGAACGCGAAGAATTTATTGACGATGTATTGCAAGAAGCTTAATCATGTTATCTATATTCGTATTCGATTACTCTCTTTGGGCGATTATCAAAAAATTATAATTCTAAAAGCTACAGACTTTCTGGTCAGTATACAATAGTTCTAAAACTAGAAGCGAACGGCAGATGTTCGATAAAATACTACGACTGATTAGGCAAAAGGTTAGCAATCATAATTACGTCATGACACTCCACGCTGAGGAAGAAATGGAAGATGACGATTTTACAATTTATAACATTGAACAAGGCATCCTCACAGGGTAAACGCATCTTGTCAATAACGAGGGGTTTTAGCACAATAACTCGGCTTTATTGTTGTTTATTGAGAACGGTTTTTCCACCTGTAGCGCTTTTGTCTATACTCTAACGCTATATATGGGAATTTAGAAATTAGATGCGTTTACCCTGGGCATCCTCACAGGTGAAATACTAGAATGTCAAAAAGATAGAGTGACAGCAGAATCAAAATACCGGATTAGAGGAGAAACTACCGATGGAGGAGAAGTCGAATTAATTGTTAAACTGAGTCCGACTGGAAAAGTTGTTATCATTACAGTATACGTGCCTTAAGCAAGGAGACTTAGTAAATGGTATGTGATATTTGCGGAACAGAAGGTGTGCGAATTCGCCGAATTCCCAGAACCTACGGTAAAGGCAAAGATTTGCTAGTTATAGAAAACATTCCAGTAATAAGCTGTCCTCACTGTGGTAGTAGTTACCTAACAGCCGAAACACTCCATGAAATCGACAGAATTAAACGCCAGCGTAAAAGTGTAGCTGTAGAACGTTCTGTAGAAGTCGCTAGTTTTGCTTAGCTAAGTATCACCTTCATAATCATATATTGAAATGACTTCAAAAGTTACCCTCACTATCACCGCAGGCAATCTCAATGGCAAAGAATTCACCTTTGACACCCGCACTACTTGCATTATCGGGCGCGCCAAAGATTGCTATCCCAAAATTCCAGACGACGACAAACACCGCACCATATCGCGCTATCACTGTTTGCTAGATATCAATCCTCCCGATATCCGCGTGCGCGATTTTGGTAGCAAGAATGGCACTTTTGTTAATAGCCAAAAAATCGGTCAGCGAGAAGCGCATCAATCTCCTGAAGAAGCTGCTCAAATTCAATTCCCAGAATATGACTTGAGAGAGGGAGATGAATTTACACTCAGCGATACTTCTTTTCGAGTTGCTGTTGCTCTTGACCCGGAAATAGCCAAAAATCTCCAACAACAATCACCCCCAATCATTCCCTCAAATCAAGCCAATCTGTGGGAAATGCTGCAAGCTTTTCTGTTGAAAGCTGTGGGTGGTAAAACTAATATTGGAGTTCTGGGGGATTATGTTTTACTGAAGGAGTTGGGTAAGGGAGGTTTTAGTTTGGTTTATTTGGCGCGATATAAACAAACAAATGAAGAAGTCGCCCTGAAAGTGATGCTACCAAAGGTTGCTGCGAATCAGCGGGCTGTGAATTGGTTTTTGCGGGAAGTTGATAATACTAAATGTTTAAAACATCCTCATGTGGTAGGATTTAAAGAGTC
>ENA-OFCE01000722-OFCE01000722.1-metagenomes-genome-assembly--contig:-NODE-722-length-20087-cov-3.190994_pt1 | contig 20087 bp, 20 predicted proteins | sample MGYA00153388_OFCE01 | MGnify analysis MGYA00153388
ATCCCTGAAAATGATAAACATTTTAAAGAATTAGATAAAATTGAATTCCAAAAAGTAAATCAGGTCTCGTTGAATGGTTTTAAAAATTTATTTACAAATTAATCATACTAATGTTGTTTTAATTTTTTGATAGAAAATCATTAAAGTAGTAACAAAAACCCGATAAAATTTAACCATTGATGATGAATAAGCTTTATCAAAACCCATAGATTTTTTTTTACAGCAGAGAAAGCTTGATGCAATCTAAAAAAGCAACGCTTGATTTAGCCCGTAACGAGTTAAATTGGGAAATTGAAAGTGAAAAGTTTTTGCACACCATTAATACTATTTTAATAAATTAAATGAACAAAATCGCCAAAATAAAATTACTCCTTTCCCGCAACTGGAACCTGCCTTTAAAAGAGCGGTTAACCAAACATTTAGTTTCTGTGGGTAAAGCAAAAAAATTTATTTCAGGAATAACTTATACCGATAGAGGTATTCTCTTCAACTTTGATACCCGTAACTACATCGAATATAAATTATTTGCCGAAGGATACTATGAAAAGGAAGTCACCCTTTTAATGCAAAATTATGTTGAACCAGGCGACACGGTTATGGATATTGGTGCAAACATAGGCGTACACAGCTTGAACTTATCAAAAATGGTAGGTACAAGCGGAAAAGTTTATGCCTTTGAGCCTATACCCTTCCTGAGAGAAAAATTGGAAGAAAACAGGATTTTGAACAGGTTCACAAACATCAGCATACAACCTATTGCTTTGTCTGATGCCAATTATGCCATTAAAACAGCTTTCGGCCAGAACGCCAACAACGGCACCTTTTTCATAGAAAATGACGCTACCGGAGAAACAGAAATCAAATGCGTTAAAGGCGATGACTGGGTAAATGAACAACAATTGGATTCTTTGAAATTAATTAAGATTGATGTAGAAGGTTTTGAGTACAAGGTACTAAGCGGTCTAAAAAACACTATCCGAAAATTTAAGCCTGTATTGTTTTTTGAATATGATACAAATTATATCACAAGAGCGGAAAGCACACCCGCAGATTTTAACCGTATTTTCTTCGAAGAATTCCATTATAAGCTTTATGTGATAGACAAGTGTACATTAACACCATTTACCGACTTTAACCAATTTTCGGGCATGGTGGAAATATTGGGTTTGCCAGCGTAAGTTTGTTACTCAGAGTGTAACGAAGAGTCGCCTTGTCACTCTGAGCATAGCGAAGAGTCTCATTTACGTTATACGAGATTCTTCAATCGTTCAGAATGAAAGATTCGTTCAGAATGGCAAATAACCAAAAATGCCGATATCGCTTTAAAGCAATATCGGCATTGTATAATTATAGGTCTTGTAAATTAACCTTTAGCTACTTCAGCTAAAACAGCATTATTTTTTACAACCTGACTGTGCTTAGACTCGTGAGAGCGGGTGCCATTTTCAATGTTGGTTGCATTTTTCAAAAATTGAACTTCTAAACGAGAAACTGTTTTATTTCTTCTGTCTTTTCTTTTTAAACGGGTTACTGCCATGGTGCTTATTTTAAAATGTTTTTATTTGAGGTCGAGAGCGGATTCGAACCGCTGTAGAAGGTTTTGCAGACCTCTGCCTAGCCACTCGGCCACTCGACCTTTTTAATTTCAAGATTGCAAAAATAGCAAAATATTTATACAGGGCAATTTTATTTGTCCATATTTCTTTGAAGTTCCGAACAGAATATTGCTGTGGAAACAGCCACATTTAATGATTCTGTTTTTCCCTTGCCGGGGATGGTTACCGGATGTGTAATTAAGGGCAGAACTTCTTCTGAAATGCCAGATCCCTCGTTGCCCAAAAGCAAAAACATATCGTTCTGCCATTGTGTATCGTACAAGTTATAACCTTCTAGCAGTGCGCCATAAACCGGTAAATTGGCATTGGTAAGAAGGCTTTTTAAATCAATATAAATAATTTTTACTTGAGACAATGCGCCCATTGTTGCTTGTACGACTTTTGAATTATAAACATCAACCGTATTGACTGAGCAGAAAATATGTTGGTAACCAAACCAATTGGCAGTTCTTATGATGGTTCCCAAATTGCCCGGATCTTGTACGCCATCCAACACCAAATGTATCTGAGGTTTATTAAAATAATGTTGATGGTTTTGTAGCTGTGGAATTTTTACGAGTGCGATAACGCCTTGCGGAGTTTGTAAATTAGATATTTTTTCCAAATCTTGTTCGCTAACTTCTATTTCTTTAATTTTTTGAGGTATTTTTGGCAAGCTAAGTGACACGTTTTTTGTAACATACAATGTATCAATGCTGTAATCGGAGTTTAAGAACTCTGTAATGGATTTTAAACCTTCCACAACAAAAAGCCCTAATTCTTTGCGGTTCTTTTTTTGTTGAAGGCCTTTAACTAAACTTATTTGAGACTTTGAAAGCATTTTATATTTACAGTTGTGCAATAATAATTCTTTTTACCCTAATTACTGGTTGTAGATCTACAAGAAGGCTTACAAAAGATCAGGCGTTGGTTACCAAATTAAATCTGAAAGGTGTAGATAAACAATTTGAGGAACAGGCAAAATCTTACGTTGCCTTGGATATCAGACCAAATTCTCCATTTAATTTATTTATATACAATAATTTTAGTAAAAAAGGCAAATTAAAGTTGGGCGAAGCACCGCACTTGGTTGATAGTTCGTTGATTGATGTTTCTGGCAAGCAAATACAGAAGTTTCTGTACTCTAAAGGCTATCTTAATGCAGAGGTAAAATCTGATATCAAAACCAAGAATAAACGAGCTACCATAACCTTTACCGCTAATCAGGGTACATCCTTCAAATTCAACGAGATCAGTTTCAAAATCAGGGATTCTATCATAAAATCTCTTTATCTAATAAATAGAAACAGCTTTACAAAAATAACAAAAGGGGCCAGATACGATGAAGACAGCATTGCTTACGAAAGAGAGAAAATTTTCTATTTGCTAAAAAGTAACGGCTATTATGATTTTCTGAGACAATATGTGCGGCCAGTTGTAGATACCAATTTAAACAAGAGTTTAGCGAACATAGAAATATCTATTTTGAACCCTGGCGACGGTAGCAGCCATCAACAATTTACCATCAATGATTCTTATTTTAATATTCAATCCGCCGGTATTAGTCTTCAAAAAGTAGATTCAACCTTGATAGATTCTCAATATTATTTTTACGATCATTCCAATTTCTTTAAACCTAAGAGAATTGTCAATTACGTTTATTTTAAAAAAGGCGATAATTATGACATGACTAAGGTAGAGCTAACTAACCAAAGGTTGTATGATCTTAATGTATTTAAAAGTGTAAACATCACCTTCAAAAAAACCAGCGACAGTACCAACAGGTTAAATGCTATCTTAGATATTGTTCCCTTGAAAAGAAAGTTTAATAGGATTGATGCCGAATACACTTTTAATTCAAGTATAACGGGTTTAAACTTGGGCTTGACGTATCAAAACCGAAATGCTTTTGGTGGCGGCGAAGTGTTTGAGGTTAAGGTGCGCAGTGGTTTCCAGTTTGATAGAAATTTATCGGGGAAATTCATTGATCGGATACTCAGTAGAGATTATCAGGTGGGAACCAGCTTAACTTTTCCCCGTTTAATCAGTCCGTTTCCCATCCCATTAATTGGTAAAAACGGCATACCAAGAACCCGTATAGGGCTAAGTTATCAAATATTTAACCTTACCAATACCTACCGCAGAAATACGGTTGGCAGTTATTTTACCTACGAGTGGGTTGAAACCAAATATAAAACGCATTCTTTTACGCCCATCAATATTCAGTATTCACTGGGAAATATCAAGCAATCGGTAGCAGATAGTTTGGAATCTAAGGGGGAACGATTTTTTCTTACCACATTGCGTTCTCAGCTTGTATCCAGCAGTTTGTACACCTATACCTACAATTTTCTTAGGTTAAACGAGTACAGGAATTTTATTTTTTTCTTGGGCAATATCGAAATTGGTGGAAACACAGCTTCATTGGCAGCCGCGGTTTTTGGTAAGCAACCTAATGCTAATGGACAAAGGGAATTATTTGGGGTGCCTTATTACCAGTTTGTTAAATTAGAACCTGATTTTAGGATTTATAAATCCCTGGGCGGAGAAAGACAGTTGATAGTTCGGTTAAACCCTGGTATAGGCTTTTCTTATGGAAACGTTAAGGCACTTCCCTTCGAAAAGTTGTTTTTTGCGGGAGGATCTACTGGCATAAGGGCTTGGCAAGCCCGAACTTTAGGGCCAGGCAACTACAACCGCAGCAGTTTAGCCAATGACAGCACGCGGATCAATCTTAGGAATTTAGACCAATTGGGCGATTTAAAATTCGAAGGAAATTTAGAGTATCGCTTTAAAATAGTGAACAACTTTTTTGGCACCAAGGTTAAAGGTGCGTCCTTTATAGATTATGGCAATATTTGGCAATTGCGTAATCAAGGGCAGCAAGAAGAAAGAGTATTTCAGATCAATAAATTGTGGGAACAATTGGCGATTGGTGTAGGTGCGGGCGTAAGATTTGATGTGAGTTTTTTTGTGTTCAGGTTAGATGCGGGCTTCAAATTTAAAGATCCACAATTTATTGGCGACCAGCAATGGGTTTCTCAGTATTGGTTCAATAAACAAAAACGAGACGTATTTAAAAACACGTATAACAACCTAACCAACAGACCCGATAATTACTCGTTTACACAGATACAATTTGGTATCGGTATGCCTTTTTAAAACAAACTTTTTATTCCATTCAACACAGATTCAAAGAAAGTGCCTAGCGATAAACCATTGCTATGGTTAAAATACATATAGGCTGCCAATAATAAAAGCACGATGCCAATTATTTTCTTGAACATATAACCTATTAAAATGAGTCCGATTGGAATGCCTAGCACAAGGTACCAACTAATTTTAAAGGGATTTAAGCCAGAGTCCGTTTTATAAACATAATACAAATTGGCAGGTTTACTGATTCCATTCTCGTGTTTGATATATATGAATGAGGATTTCTGTAACTGGAGTTTACAAAAAGCCACACCCTCATTAAAATCTAAAGATTGCGTAAACCCATTAATCACAAACAGAAAATTTCCTCTAATTTTTTCGTCCGGATTGCCTAGTGAATCCGTTGCTACAATGGCCAGTCCGTTGTTGTTCAACAAATTTTCTTTTACAGTAAAGTGTTGGATAGGTGCAATTATAGCCTGATTTTCTATTTTAAAGCTTACGCAGATGAACCAAAACAAGCATAAGATGCCAAACTTAAGAATCGAAAAATTTAATGTTTTCATATATTTCGCGTTAATGATTGAAGCGGTATCCTTTCCCCCTAACCCTCTAAGAGGGAATTAAGCGCTTTGCCCCCTTTGGGGGTTAGGGGGAAAGATTTAGCGGAAAGCGTGTTAAAACGCCCAAATTATTGTACCCTTATCAATCATTACTTCTAATTCTTACATAAAAAGCCCATTTCTGAATAGAAATGGGCTTTATGTATATATTTTTTTGTTACTGATTGTTTTTAGCAAACTTTTCCATTACTTCTTTGCTGAGGCCGGTAGAAGAATATCCGCCGTCATGAAATAAATTTTGCATAGTAACCATCCGGGTTAAATCAGAGAAAAGCGTTATACAATAGTCCGCACATGACTCTGCATCTGCATTGCCCAAAGGTGATATGGCATCGGCAAAATCATATAAACCGTTAAACCCTTCAACACCTGTACCAGCAGTAGTTTTGGTAGGCGACTGTGAAACTGTATTTATTCTCACTTTTTTATCAACACCGTAATAGTACCCAAAACTACGGGCAATAGATTCTAACATAGCTTTTATGTCTGCCATATCTGTATAAAAAGGATAGGTTCTTTGTGCAGCCATGTAAGTTAAAGCAACTACGCTACCACCTTCACTAATAGCATCCATTTTTTTTGCTACGGCCAACATTTTGTGAAAAGACATGGCAGAAACGTCTAAACCTTTTGCAAAATAATCGTAATTCAAATCATCATAAGCAATTCTTTTTCTGATGTTTACGCTCATTCCAATCGAGTGCAAAACAAAATCTATTTTGCCGCCCAGCACTTCTTGGGATTGGGTGAATAGATTGGTTAAGTCATCTATATTTGTTGCATCAGCAGGTATAATTTGTGAACCCGTTTCTTGAGCCAAGTTATTTATTTCACCCATTCTCATGGCTATTGGTGCGTTTGTTAACACAAAAGTTGCGCCTTCTTCGTGCGCCCTTTGTGCAACCTTCCACGCTATAGAATTTGCATCTAGCGCACCCGTAATAATACCTCTTTTTCCTTTCAATAAATTGTATGTCATTTTTGTTTTGGTTATAATTGTTTATGGCTTTATGAAGTTAAGGCAAGTCATTATGATGCTGTTTTCTAACATCATTTATACCTTGTATCTCGAACTTTGCGAATTTAATAAATTCTTTATTGATTTAGCAATTCTCTAGCATTTTGCAAAGCTGCCACTTTTGGATTTTCGCCACTCAACATTTTTGCAATCTCTATAACCCGTTCTTCATCATCCAATCTTTTGAGTTGTGTAAATGTAAAATCATTTTTAATTTCTTTATATACAAAAAAATGTGCCTTGCCCTTAACGGCAATTTGTGGGAGATGGGTTATGGCAATAACCTGCATATTTTTTGCCAGTACCTGAATTCTGTTTCCAACCCGGTTAGCTATCTCTCCAGATATTCCCGTATCTATTTCATCGAAAATGATGGTTGGTAATGATGTTTTTTGAGCTATGAGCGATTTTATAGAGAGCATCAACCTAGACAGTTCACCGCCCGATGCAATTTTGCTCATTTCATTAAATTGATGCCCCTTATTAGCCGTAAACAAAAATTTTATGATATCCAATCCGTTGCTATCAAAGGCACCATCGCCCAATTGCTCTTGTTGTATTTTAATTTGAGAGTTCAGCATCCCCACTTCTACCAGGGTTTCTATAACATATTCCTCTATTGCGGGAATGGCTTTTTTTCTGTTGATGGATACTTGATTAGCCAGCACAAACAATGCTTCTTTTTGTTTTTTTAAGGATGATTGAAGGGCCAAAATATCTTCATCGTCAAATAAAATCTTGTTCAACTTTTGAGAAAGTTCTTCTAAAATAATCAGTAATTGTGCATTGCTAATTACATGGTGCTTTTTTTGTAAGGTATATAAAATACCCAAACGCTCGTTTATTGCCGCGGCTTTTTCTTCGTCAAAAGAACATCCTTGTTCTATATTTTCTAGTTCTGCCCCAATATCCTTTAGTTCAATAATCGTACTCTTTAGCCGTTGCGAAAGTATCCCAATTTCGGGTTGATATTTCTCCACGCCGTTAAGCTGTATTGCCGCTTCTTGCATCAAACCTAAAGCAGCTTTTTCTTGCGATTGCAACAATAAATTTGCCGAAACAAGATTTCTTTTTATTTCTTCTGCATGCGTCAATATATCCAATTCTCGCTCGAGTAGTTCTTGTTCATCAGGCAAAATTTTAACTCTTTCCAGTTCATTATACTGAAATTGCAAATAATCAAGTTCGGCTTTTTCCTTTTCGTTTTGGTTTAATAATTCTTGTATCTTTTTAAGTAGGGCTTTATAAACAATCAAATCTGTTTTGTATTTTTTTAGCAGTTGCGGATGATTGGCCATAACGTCAACCACCATTAACTGAAAATCAGAATTGTTGATTTCCAGTGTAGCGTGCTGCGAATGGATATCGATCAGCTGCTCCCCTAAAGCTTTAAGGGTATTGAGGTTAACTGGCGTATCGTTAATGAAAGCCCTAGATTTGCCATCGGTAGAGATTTCTCTCCTTAAAATGGTTTCCGTTTCGTAATCTATGTTGTTGTCATCAAAAAAAGGATTGAGCTGGTATTCCTGAATATTGAAATAACCTTCTATCACACATTTCTTTTGTTGATTAAAAAAGTATTTACTATCTGCCCTTTGTCCCAAAATCAGCGAAAGCGCACCTAAAATTATGGATTTACCGGCACCGGTTTCTCCCGTAACAATGTTCAGGTTTTTATCGAAATAAATTTCGAGATCATCTATTAAAGCATAGTTTTTTATGGATAACCGGTTGAGCATATAAAGTATAGTAGCAAAAAATAAGACGATTTATTTCCCTTTTTTCATCACCTCATATTTGCTAAGGTTGGCCGGGTCTACATCAGACATTATATTAAAAATCTTTATTTTTTCTTGGGGATCGCCCTTTGTAAATACGCCAACTATTTCTTCGGCTTTAGCCGAGAAAAATATTTGACTTAAAATAGCACCCTGTTTTTGTTTATCTATAGTGGCAAGTGCGGGCAAGGTTTCTGAGATGACTTTCCTGCCTTCGGTGGGATTGATGGACATTATATCCAAGCCTTTGCGGTGATATTTATACGAGATATCGCGAAGTGGGGCATAAGATGCACTGTTTAGATTTTCTGCAATCCAATACCTGTTTCTAAGGTTTTCGAATGCTTTCCAACCAACAAAATTGGTATTTTGTGCGTTGTTTACTACGGTTTGTGCCTTGGCATAATAGGCAGAGCCACCCATATTTGTGAAGCTGTCATAATCCATACCCGCAATAATATAGGCATAAAACGCCAACATAGAGGTCAAGTTGGTTGTAAAACTCTGTTCATTAAATTCCAAAGATTCTCCTTCAGAATAATTGAAATCAAAGTTTCTGTCGTTAACGCTTAACAATTGGCTATTGTAGGAAGAACCAAAAATTGGTCTGCTAGAAACTATTTGCGCTTCTGCCTTAAATACATTAGAACCATCCCATTCAAGAATGCTGATAACAAAATTACAATCTATTCTCTCTGCTGATTTTACGGGATCGGCAATCCATTTGCGATTGTTCAAAAAATCGCGAATGGCTAATTCCAAAACATCCAAGACCCTTTTGTTGTTGCTTTGTATTTTAGGAGACAAAATTTGCACACGGGCATTAAAGTCTTGGGAGATGCCATTTGAAGCTAAAATAACCGCCAAAAAAAGCAAACAAATCTTTCTCATATTACAATAATTCAATAATCTTTGAGCAAATATCCTTGGCCACATCAATTTTGGGTTTTAAACTAAACGAAATTTTGTTTAAGTTTTTATCAATGATAGTAATTTTATTTGTATCGGTTTTAAAACCTGCACCCTCATCATTCAAAGAGTTTAAAATAATCAAATCCAAGTTTTTTTGACGAAGTTTTTTAATGGCGTTGCTTTCTTCATCATTAGTTTCTAAAGCAAAACCAACCAATAGTTGATTTGCTCTTTTTATTTTACCCAAACTTTCTAAAATATCCTGAGTTTTTACCAATTCGAGAGTAAATTCTTGGGTAGATTTCTTGATTTTTAGTTCAGATACTTCTTTAAGAGTATAATCCGCAACAGCGGCACACATGATACAAATATCAGTGTTGGTGAAATGAAGATGAACTTCTTGATACATTTCCGATGCCGAAATCACGTCAACTTTAACAATATTGGGATGCTGAATTTTTAAAGTTGTTGGTCCAGTTACCAGTGTAACTTCTGCTCCTAAATTTGCGCATTCGTTGGCCAAAGCATAACCCATTTTTCCAGATGAGTGGTTGCTGATAAACCTCACAGGATCTATCTGTTCTTGTGTTGGACCAGCAGTTATCAACACTTTCTTGCCCTTCAAAATAAGGTTACCAATAATGTCTTGCTTTATAAAATTAAAAATATCCTGTGGTTCTGCCAATCTTCCTTCACCAATTAATCCACTGGCCAATTCGCCGTGGGTAGGATGAATAAGAATATTGCCGTAAGAAAGTAATCTTTGTACGTTTTGCGCTGTTGATGGGTGTTTCCACATATCCAAATCCATTGCTGGGGCAAAATATACTGGACATTTAGCAGAAAGATAAACAGCGGAAAGTAGATTATCACAAAAACCATTAGCCATTTTTGCAATGGAATTGGCAGTTGCTGGGGCTATGATAATTAAGCTTGCCCACAAACCAAACTCAACGTGGTTGTGCCATTCGCCAGTTTCTGCGTCAAAATAATTTACGAAAACTGTGTTTTTTGAAAGCGTGGATAAAGTAAGTGGGCTGATGAAGTGCGTAGCATCTGGCGTCATAATTACTTTTACGTTCGCACCTGCCTTAACAAAAAGCCGAACTAATTCGGCAGATTTGTAAGCGGCTATGCTACCGCATACGCCAATGAGAATGTTTTTATCTTTAAGCATCACAAGTTAAATACTTAAAGATAAAACATTTAAGCTTGTTGCTCTTTAGCTGGATTTCTGAAATAAACTTTATCGTGCAAAAACTCATCAATGGCTACTAAAGTGGGCTTAGGCATTTTCTCGTAATATTTAGAAATTTCTATTTGCTCTCTGTTCTCAAATATCTCTTCCAGGTTATCGTTTGCGCTGGCAAATTCGGCCAATTTCGCATGCAATTCTTCTTTTACGTTTGCTGCGATTTGATTAGCTCTTTTGCTAATGATTACTAAAGATTCGTAAGCATTATCTGTGGATATATCAAATTCTCTTAAATCTCGGGTAACTGTTGAACTGGCAACTGTTGGTTTATCGCTATTGTTTTGTGTCATTTTGTGCTTTTTTATATTCAAGGCTTAATGCCAAAATTTTCTTTGCGTTTTCAATTCCTTTTAAGGAATCATCTTTTAATTTTTCTGCTTCTTTTATGTAAGCACTTTTAGGATATTTTTCTACAAATCGGGAGTACTCGTCAATGGCCTCAGTGTAACGGTCTTCCTGTCTGGTTTCGTAGCTGTTTTTTGCGTAAAGATATAAAGATTTTATAGTTAAAAAATCCATTTCTTCTGCATATTTTGTATCTGGAAAATCACGGATAGAGTTACGGAAAGCAATAACAGCGGCTTGGTAATCTCCAATGGTTAAAAATAGGTTAGAGTTTGCGTATGATTTCTTTTCTAATTTATCTCTTAAATCCTGTATCAATTTACTGGCTTCCGCAACCCGGGTACTTTTCGGATATAAATTAATAAACAATTGCATGGCCTCTATGGCCTTATACGTATTCTCCTGGTCCAAAGAAAAATTTGGTGAATCTTGGTAAAAACAGTACGCCGCCATAAATCTACATTCTTCTGCTCTGGCACTGGTGGGGTAAGTTTCAGCAAAAGTTTTAAAATGGTAACGTGCAGATAAATAATCTTTTAGCTTGTAATTGCTGTAAGCATAATAGTAATATAAATCCTCAGCTTCTGATCTTCCGCGGTAACGCTGTACCAAATCATCGAATAAAATCAGTGATTTAGCGTAATCTTTATTGTTGTACAAACGTATGGCTTCCTGATATTTTTTGGTTACGTCCGTGCTGGCTTTCAATTTCTCGAACTTGCTTTTACATCCCGTGAAAACGGAAAGGCATAAAATAACAAAACTCAGAATTATGAATACCTTGTTTTTAAACATCTCGCAAAGATATATTTTTAAATAATATATGTCAATTTTAATGAAAGCAGAATTGGTTAAACATTGTTAAATGGTTTTAAATTCTTTACGAAATCTATGATTTTTTGGCTTGCGCCGATATGCCTTTCTACATAAACTTTGGCTTTATTGCCTGCTTGTTCACGATAAATTTTGTTGCCGCTTAGCTTTTTAAAAAGCTCAATCATCTCCCCAAAATTTGAAATAGAAAAGCCAGACTGTATTTTAACCAAATCTTTTGCTTCTTGAAATTTTTGATATTTTGGACCAAATAATATCGGTAAACCAAAGGTCGCCGCTTCCAAAGTATTATGTATGCCCACGCCAAATCCACCTCCGATATATGCAATATGGCCGTATTTATACAAAGAAGATAGCATTCCGATATTATCTACGATTAAGGTTTGATGTTGATTACCGTTAATTTTTTGGGCCTTGTTGGGCGATGAATTTGTAGCAATTTCAGAATATCGGATTGCATTGGGAAATAATTCCTGAATCTGGTGGATGCGTTTTTCCCCAATTTCATGAGGGACAATAATCAGTTTCCATTCCGGAAAAAAGGGTAAGAGTTTGGCCAATAAAAATTCATCTTTTAACCAAGTGCTGCCTGCAATTAATATGGGTTTATCCTCGCAAAAATCGGATATGATGGGAAATGGTTTAACGTTCTTCAAATTATCGGTAACACTATCAAAACGGGTATCGCCCACTATCGTTACATTTTTTAAATGGATGCTTTCTAGGAGTTGATTGGATGTATGGTTTTGGACAAAAAAATGAGTAACGCATCTTAAGATTTGGCGGCTAAAGCCACCATAAAATTTAAAGAAAATCTGATTTGGCCTAAATATGGCAGAAACTATATACAGACTAATTCCTCTTTTTTTCAACTCCGTAAAAAAATGATACCAATACTCGTATTTGGTTACAAACACAATTTCGGGATTTAGGGCCTCTAAAAATTTCTCGGCATTGCGTTTCGTATCCAAAGGTAAATAAAGCACCAAATCTGCCAAGGGCGAGTTTTTTAGGTTTTCATAACCGGAAGGTGAAAAAAAGGTGAAGATGATTTTATATTCAGGAAAATTGTCCTTAAATTTTTGGATTAAGGGCTTGCCTTGTTCAAATTCGCCCAACGATGCAAAATGAAACCACGCATTTTTAGAGTGCTTAAATTCAGGTGCGATCAGGGAAGCCCATTTTTTTCTACCCTGAATCCAATTTTTGGCTTTCTGATTATATAGTGAAGCCGCCCAAACCAAACAGTAATAAATTCTAATGCCGATGTTGTATAAGAAAAGCATTTGTAAAGCTAAAATTATTATCTTCACGAGTTAAAAAAACGGGTTAGTTTTACTGGTCAATTATTAAATTAAAAAGATGTCGAAAAAAATTTTGGTTACCGGCGGAACCGGATTCATAGGTTCCCACACTGTGGTAGAGTTATACAATGCGGGCTACACGCCCATTATAATTGATAATTTTTCTAATTCCAACATCAAGATTTTAGATCAGATAGAGCAAATAATTGCTTACCGGCCAGCATTTTACGAGTTTGATTTATGCGATGAAAAATTAACGAAGGAGTTTGTTGACCAAAATAGCGATATAGCTGGCGTCATTCATTTTGCAGCTTATAAAGCCGTTGGCGAATCGGTTCAGAAACCTTTGGAATACTACAAGAATAATTTTTTCTCGCTCATCAACCTGTTGGAAGCGTACAAAAATAAACCCGTAAACTTTGTATTTTCTTCTAGTTGTACGGTTTACGGTCAGCCCGGTGTTTTGCCGGTTTCCGAAGATGCACCTATCAAAAAAGCAGAATCGCCTTATGGCAATACCAAACAGGTTGCCGAAGAAATATTAACGGAAACAGCCCTTGCCAATAAAAATTACAATATCATTTCACTTCGATATTTTAATCCGGTTGGTGCCCACCAAAGCGCATTAATAGGAGAATTGCCGATTGGTGTCCCTCAAAATTTAGTACCTTTTATTACACAAACCGCCATCGGCAAAAGAGAAAAAGTTACCGTGTTTGGCAATACCTACAATACGCCCGATGGTAGTTGCATACGCGATTATATTCATGTGGTAGATTTGGCCAAAGCACACGTTGCAGCCATTAAGCGAATGGAAAGTGGTGTAGCCACTGGCAATTACGAAGTGTATAATATTGGAACGGGTGTCGGAAGCTCGGTTTTGGAAGTGATCAACGCATTTGAAAAATCTACAGGAGTAAAACTCAATTATGTTATTGGCGACAAAAGGGGAGGCGATGTAGAACAAGTTTGGGGCGATGCATCAAAATCTACCCGAGAATTGGGCTGGACTGCAGAATTGAAATTAGAAACGATGATGAAATCTGCTTGGGAATGGGAGAAGTATTTGAAGGAAAATCAGTTTTAAGAGATAATAATAGTTACCAACAAATTGGTTTATATAGCTCTTTCATATTGTCCAAGCATTCCAATATGAAAGTTACTAAAAATAATTACACATCATCTTAGGCGTCAATTTCATTTTAAACAAAACAACGTTAAGTCAATAGGTATTTTCCAATATAATTTAGACAACCAATTCCATAAAAAGGATCTTAATCTAGAGAAGATAAAACCAAATTTTTTTGAATTTTGAAATTTTTTTGTTTTTTTAGGTGTTAGAATTAATGGAATTATGTTAGAGTATATGACCCCTAGTATTCTAGTAGTCATTTTCCACAGATTACTAAATAACATTGAACTAAATAAAATAATTAAGGTTTTGCAATTGTGGTTTTCTGTATTTAATAACGCTATATTGCTTGAAGGTTATTTCGCTCAACTTAATTTTTTGTTTTGTTAAGAAATTTAAATTATTCCAAACAAAAAAAACATTTTGCTTGTTATAACCAGTAAGGCGCATCCCGAAAAGCCAACAGAGTAGGGAATTATAAACTAAAACAAAAATTTAATAATGGAACATTTGAAAATCGCAAGCGACAATTACGTTGCTTTTACGTTCTTTATCGGAACGATGGCCATGATGGCGGCATCAGTTTTCTTCTTTTTTGAGTTGGGTAACACCTCTCCAAAATGGAGAACCTCAGTTTTAGTTTCTGGATTAATAACTTTCATTGCAGCGGTGCATTACTACTACATGAGAAGTTATAATTTAGAAACAGGAGATTCACCAACTTTCTTTAGGTACGTGGATTGGATACTTACCGTGCCTTTAATGTGCGTGGAGTTTTACCTAATTACCAAAAAAGCGGGTGCCAAGATCAGTTTATTATGGAAATTGATTTTCGCCTCTATCGTTATGCTAGTTACAGGGTATTTCGGTGAAACTATTGACCGAGGTAACAGTGTTTTATGGGGAGTTATTTCAGGGCTTGCCTATTTCTACATCGCTTACCTAATCTGGTTTGGTGAAGTTGCCAAATTGGCTCAAACTGCAGGGCCACAAGTTGCAAAAGCAACTAGGGCATTAGCTTGGTTTGTATTGGTAGGATGGGCCATTTATCCACTAGGTTATATTTTAGGAACACCTGGAGGTTTGTTCGGTATTCAATTAGTTTCAGATCCTGCGGCCGCTACTCATGCTATGGATATTGTTTATAACATTGCCGATGCAGTCAACAAAATCGGATTTGGATTGGTCATTTATGCGCTAAGCAGAAGTGATGAAGAATAATTTTAAATCATTTTAAATGATTGAATAGAGGTTATACTAAATTATAGTGTAGCCTCTATTTTTTTTTAACCTTTACCAGCTGTAATATGAAAAATCAATATGTTGATGCTCACAACATTAATCATAATGAAGTATATGATTTTGTATTTATCGGATTGGGAGCCAGTAATAGCCTGATAATTCTGTCTTTACTAAAACGAGGCTGTTTAAAAGATAAGAAGGTTGCTGTGATAGAAGCAGCTTGTAAAACCATCAATGACAAAACATATTGTTTTTGGGCAAGTCCAAACGATTCGATTGTTAAGGATCTTTCTCCCATAATTACTCATTATTACAAAACCATAAATGTTAATCAATCGGTGTTGCAAAACATTGAATTACAGCCATACTGTTATATCAGAAGTATCGATTTATATAATCACACTTTAGAGGCCTCTAATAAAGCACAGATAACAATATATAGAGAGGCCGTTAATAAGATAACTTGTGAAAACGAAATCTATTCTGTACATACCACTTTTACCAAATATCAAACTAAATATATTTTTGATAGTAGACCCCCAACAATCAAACTATTAAAGAAAAATGATATTTATTTACATCAATCTTTTTATGGGTTACAAATAAAATTAGAAAAAGATGTTTTTCAGGAACATTCTTTTGAAATGATGAACTTTAATGTTGAACAGAATAATTTTACCCAATTTGTTTACATTCTCCCGTTTTCTTCCAGAGAAGCATTGGTAGAGCTTACAAGGTTTGGGGCAGAAAAAATTGATTTAAATTACGCAAAAGGTATTTTAGATAAATTGATTTATGAGAATTATGGAGATTATGAAATCTTGACACATGAATCTGGATGCATACCAATGACTACCTTTATCAATCAGCCTAATAAATATCCTCATATATTAAATACTGGGGCAAGTGCCAACTTAATAAAGCCTTCGAGCGGATATGCTTTTAAAAATATGTTTGCTTTCGCACAGTTACTCACTAAAAGAATTGAGGAAGGCAATTACAACCAGTTCAATAAAATATACCCTGAATACAAAAAACGTTTTAAATTTTATGATAGGCTTTTACTAATTATACTACTTTATTGGCCTAATCAAGGAAAAAATGTATTTACACGTTTGTACAAAAAGCAATCTGTAGCTACAATATTTTTATTCTTAGATGAAAAAACTTCCTTGTATCAGGAGATTAAAATATTTGCGTCACTCCCAATTATTACATTTATTAAAGCATTGATTTTATTTTTGAAAAAGGAAAATTGGCTACGATATATATATGCTTTTTTATCCGTCATAATTTATTTTATTGCAGCGTCTTTCAGTAGTTCTGTTGCGTTGTACACGAGTTATTTCATATTAGTTGCTGGATTTTTAGTTGTCGGAATTCCGCATGGCGCATTGGATTACATGCTTGTAAATGATAAAAGTAATTCATTGTTTCAATTTGTTTTAAAATACCTAGCTATTCTAGCACTCTATTTTATATTGTGGCACTATTTTTCATTATTTTCACTCATTGTATTTGTAATCTATTCTTCGTTCCATTTTGGTGAATCTGAAATAGAGGAAACCGGACTTACGGTTTCATCTTTTGGTACTTACATCAAAGCATTTTTGATGGGATCAAGTATTTTGTTGTTTATAATATGCGCTCATTTCGAAGAATCAATGAATATTATATCAAGCATTAGCGTTATTTCGTTTACGGATTATAAAAATATTGATTTTAATATATACGCTCTTTTCATAGCAGCTATTTCCTTTATATATATCCTACTTCAAAGTATAGCTTCCAAAACTTATGCCTTTTTAGGTGTTATATTTATTTTATTAATAGGAATCAAAGTTCCTTTGTTTTTCGCTTTCGGACTATATTTCATATTTCAACATAGTTACAACGCCTGGGGTCACCTACAAATTGGTCTCCAACTAAATTCTGCATCATTGTACAAAAAGGCATTACCTTTTACATTGGGTGCTTTGTTTATTTTTGTCGCGATCGTTATCATTAACTCAAATTTTATTTTGAATTTAGACGGATTTTATGCTTACGTTTTTATTTTCTTAGCTTGTATAAGTTTGCCTCATTTTTTATTGATGCATCTGTTTTATAAAACTAAAATTAGCTGAAACGATGACGAAATCTACTTGGGAATGGGAGAGGTATTTGAAGGAGAAAAAGTTTTAGGGGGGTAAGATATATTAAATTGACAAGATTCATAAAATCAATAACATAACCTATAACCTAACAATTGGCTTATATTAGAATTCTAAAAAAGTTCCAGTATAACATTACATTATTCAATAACCTATATGCAAAAGTATCTGCTTATTTTCTCTATAATCTTATCCTTTTCCTGTAAAAAAGAAAAGGTAGATGAGAAAGAAATTTATTTTGAAAATCAATTAATTGGAAAGTGAATTTATAATGAGCTAAAGATTAATGGGATTTTATACAGTTATCAACATAATACTAATTGTCAAAAAGATCGTTTTTACTTTGTTAATCGCACTGGTCAAGATCATGATTATTCAGAGGTACGCTATTTATACACGCATTGTGCCTCATCAATAACTGGTATGGATTGGAAATTACAAGGGAGAAATTTAATTTTAAATTTCGGCAATCAATTATTTAACTATAAGATATTAAGATTAGACCCTACAAATCTTGACGTATCAATTAGTATAGATTATGACAGAGATGGAAAAGGCGACAATATTGTAATCTATGCCATAAAAGACCCATGCAATGTATCTGATGACATAAATTGCCAATAAATCCATAACAATTGAAACAAACAATAATACATCTCTTCGTTAGCCCAAATAAAGAGTAATTGAAAGGGAAGTAATTAAAAAATCTAACTATGGAGTTGGCGCATAAACGTTAAAAAATATAAATACAAACGACGTTTATACAAAATTATGTTATAACTTTGTAGTCACATTTAAGCAATTAATTTATGGAAACTGCGATCATAAAAATTGGGAATTCTAGAGGTTTATTGTTAAGCAAAACGATTTTAGACAAATATAATATCAAAGAAAAAGTTGAACTTATCTTAGAAAAAGGACAAATTGTTTTAAAACCTATTGGAGTTCCAAGAAAAAATTGGGAAGATGCCTTTAAGAAAATGAGCGCTGCTGGCGATGATGAATTAATGATAGGTGATGTTTTTAATGATGAAAGTTTTGAAGAATGGAGTTAAATCAATATTCAATAATTTTGGTAAATCTTGATCCAACTCAAGGAAGCGAGATTCAGAAAACACGACCCTGTGTAATTGTTTCACCCAACGAAATGAATAAATATCTAAAAACCGTTGTTGTTTGTCCGATGACCACAAACTCAAAAAAATATCCAACAAGAGTTCCAATTATGCATGATGGCAAAAGAGGAATGATCGTCATCGACCAAATAAGAACGATTGATAAATCAAGAATTATAAAAGTCTTTGATAAACTTAACAAAACAGAAATTGAAATGTGCAAAGATGTGCTTAAAGAGACTTTTGTAGATTAAGGTATTATTATTGTCACTCTGAGTGCAACGAAGAGTCTATTATGAGATTCATCACTGCATTCAGAATGACACTGCATTTTTCTGAATTACAGCACTTCGCTCAGAAACTAAAAAATCTTTGAAATCCTAAAATCTGTGTGATCTGTAATATGTCAAATGAATAATAGATTCTTCGCTATGCTCAGAATGACAGGGCAAAATCTGTGTAATCCGTAATTTTTTACATTGATTCTTCACTGCATTTAATATCAGTAGCAGTCATATATCATTAAACTTGGTTGTTTAACACTGTTATTTGACTTGCAAGGCGTATCGTTCGCTGGCAAGGTTATTGTCAATTTATAGGTTAGTTAACCCGAAATTCCCTAAGTTTTAAACCGCCAAAAGTTTGATGCCATGCTGCGAGACTCAATGAGAAATATAATTTACCTACAATTAATATTAAACAACTATAATTGACTGTTATGCAAAAAGCTACCCCCAAAAAAAATGCTATTCATCTTAAGCAATTGCAGAAGTGCCCTACCGGCATTAAGGGCTTTGATGAAATCACCGAAGGCGGGCTACCAAAAAACAGGACTACTTTGGTGAGTGGTGGCGCCGGTTCCGGGAAAACTCTTCTTGGACTTGATTTTTTAATAAACGGTGCAATCAAATTCAAAGAAATGGGCGTCTTTATGTCGTTTGAAGAAACACAAGAAGAACTTTATACAAACGTGGCTTCTCTGAACCTAGATCTGCAAGGGCTAGTTTCACAAAAGAAAATTTTGATAGAACATGTGCTTTTGGATCGAAAAGATATTCAGGAGAACGACTTTAACCTCGAAGGACTATTCGTTCGTTTGGAACATGCCATTGATTCCATTGGTGCCAAACGGGTTGTTTTAGATTCTATTGAATCTATTTTTGCCGGCATCACAGATGTCGGTATTCTTCGCTTAGAGATAAAAAGACTTTTCAGGTGGCTTAAAGAAAAACAAGTTACTGCAATTGTTACCGGCGAGCCAGCAAAAGAAACTTACACCCGTCATGGCCTGGAGCAGTACATTTCCGATTGCATCATTTTATTGGATAACAGGGTTAATGAACAAATTGCTATCCGCAGGGTTCGTGTAATTAAATACCGTGGCTCAAAACATGGAACAAACGAATATCCATTTGTAATAGATAACGATGGGCTTTCAGTAATTCCTATCACTTCAGCAGGTCTCGATCAACCGGGTACAGGCAAAAAAGTTTCAACCGGAATTCCATCGCTCGATAAACTGTTTAAAGGTGTAGGTTACACCAGAGGCAGCACCATACTTGCGTCAGGTACTGCCGGTACCGGTAAAACAAGTTTAGCTGCTGCGTTCGCAATAGAAACATGTA
>ENA-OFCE01000723-OFCE01000723.1-metagenomes-genome-assembly--contig:-NODE-723-length-20083-cov-6.765129_pt1 | contig 20083 bp, 12 predicted proteins | sample MGYA00153388_OFCE01 | MGnify analysis MGYA00153388
GAGCAGTAAGCTTTGCTTACGACCAGTCCGTTTCAACGAGGCGGGAGATATGCTCACCGCCTATAAAATGAATCGGTACCCGCCACCTATAGAGGTGGGGGACATCTTATGCCTCGTTATAATTATTTTTTCCAGTTCTCCTGATGCTATTCAGAAGCAAAAGCAGTACTTTGTGAGACTGGCAGGCTGAACCATGAGCTTTTATTTCTTTGCCAACACGTATTCCCTGTAAGCGGAAGGGGTCAATCCTACATCTTTCTTAAATACGGTACTAAAGTGGCTCAAATTTGTAAAACCCACTGCTGCCGGGATATCGCTGACCTTATTGTCCGGAAGGCTCAACAGCGCTTTAGCCTTGTCTATTCGCATCTGCCGGATATAATCATTGACATATAGTCCGCTTATTTCCTTGAAGATCCGGGTGAAATAGGAGGGCGTATAGCCTGCCTTTTCTGCTACTAATTCTACCGAAAGACCGATATCATGGTAGTGTTCACGGATATATTCCTGCATTTTTTCAACGGCTATATAGTGCTTATTGTTTTTTAATTGATTAATTTGCTCCACATTTCCCTGATACTCGTCGAAGATTGAGATCATCCATTCTTTCACGTGCTCAAGGGTTTGAAGCTCAAAAAAGCGTGTACTGAATTCATCGAAGTTTAAGGCAGGCCGGTTGCTATTTTGGTTCGTGATCTGGTTGATGGCCTTTATGCAGGAAGTCATGAACTGGAATAGGATGGATACCACTTCCGAATAGGGATAATTCCCTAGCAATTCTATAAAATCATGCAGCGTAGTAAGATACGAAGTCTTTTTGTTTGCCTTTATAGCGGCAACCAGCTTGTCTTCCATTTCCGAAGGATAACTGAGATGGGTACTCAGCCGGTCTTCCAGAAGCTGCTTGTAAATCGTCATGTTTTGTCCCAATACAAATCGCTGTTTTGCCATTTCTACCGCTTTTTGATAAGCTCCATAACATTCTTCAATGCTGTTGGCTGCGCCTCCAATGCCTGCAGTAAGGGTGATATGCAGAGTTTGCGTCGATATGCGCCGGACCTTGTCTATAGCGGATAGGAGTAGAGGGAAGCTATTTTCTTTCTCCTTTTTATAATTTACAAATAGGGCCAATTCTCCCTGGAACATGTTGACTGCTTCACAATCAAATTCACCCTTTACTATTTCGGGGATAATCCTCCATAGGGTGGTTTCATAGATTGGCTTGTCGTTTTCATTCATGTCGGCGAAATTATCAATTCTAACGCAGACATGAATGAGGTTTGAAAATACCACCTTCAATTTGCAATCACTCAATTCCTGCTTTGCCAGTTCAGGCGTAATATTCCCCTTTAACAGCAGCCGGAATATATTTTCCTTTTGCTTGCTGCTGCTATGCTCGTTTTTGTTTTCCAGCTGTCTCATGTATTCGGTTGTTTCTTCAAAAACCTTTGAAATCATATCGATTTCCGTCATGCGGGGAATTTGCTGACCGAATTTAGAATTCAAAAACTTTTCCGCAACTTGCTTAATGGGTGAAAAAATCCTGTTGGATATAAAATAGCCTGAAAAGCTGAAAATCACAGCAATTAAAAGACTGATAACAATAAAAGTCGTTCTGGCCTTTGTGATGGGCTTAGCAATACTATTCACCGATCGGATGTTAATGATATAAAACCCGGACTCTATATTTTTCACATAGGTGATAAGTTTATTGTCACTGCTGATCTTAGTCCTGAAACTGCCTCTATATTCCTTGTCATTCAATATTTTCATATAGTAGGACTCGTTGAATAGGGAGGAAGTGTTTACGTAGCCATAGGGATTAAAGATCACATGACCGCTGTCATCCGTTACGAGGGTGATCCCATCCAGTTTTCCCAGAAGTTTTTTTTCAACTTCCTCTCGATCAAGGTTTATGATGGTCAGATTTCCATCGGTGGAATCATCTAAGGCTGCTTCTGTAAAAACGATGGAGAGCGCAGACTGAATCTGATTGACCCCTGTAGTACTATTGGAAGTTATTGTGCTGGTTACGAAATTAAAATCGCTTTTTACATCGGGACTTTTCAGACTTTTCCTTGTGAACTGCATCACATCGACACCTGTTTTTCCCGCATGGATTGGGGAACCATAAGCCGGATTATACAGGGTAATGGAATGGAAGAACGGGTTTGTATACTGAATCTGCTTCAAATATGTATCCGTGCGGTTGATGATAAGAGGATCGAAATTAGAAAAACAAATAAAGGAATTAATGTCCGGATTTTCTTTTAGAAGCCGGAATAAATTCCTTATTTGAAGGAACAAGTTATCAAATTCCATATTGATTCGATCCAGATCATTGGAAGCTGCAAAGGTTAACTCATTATAAATGGTATCTATATACATGCTTGAAAAAATTAGCGTGGTTGATAATACGATGAGGAGTGTGAGTGCAATAAAGGAAAAGAGCATCGTTGAGTGGAGCGAGTTACGGATTACAGGAATTCTGTTTTTTAAATGATTGAGCATTTATTACCTTCCTCCAACATTCATAATCAAGAAAGGGCGTTTGGCTATACCTGAAAGCCGAGCAGTAATACAAATCAGGTTCTTACCTATCCTATCGCATAACCGAAAATAAAAAAAAATATATTTTTTTATTTTCATTTGATAATTTTGGTGATTTTAAGCGCTAATCTGAAAAACACGCTTTATCCCTTGGTTCTACGGTTTTTACAAGGGTATGGATTTGCCAAAGTTGAAACACTTTTGCATTTTGCAAAAATACAAATTTGCTTTTTTGAAAACAGTTTATTTAATCCCGATGTTTTAATTTGCCTACTATAACCTTATCATGAGAACGGATGCGAGGTGTAAGCAGCAAAAGCAGATTCAAATCATTTTACCGAACAGCAGTAATAATTTTATGATAGGGGAAGTTTTATGAATTCATTCGGACAGGAGTATAAGAGTAAAAAAAATCTTGGAACCTTCGTAGTAAATAACAGTTTTCTTTGTGAAATGAGAAAAAACTTTTCGTTGTACACAATGACAATTCCTGCCATTGTCCTTTTACTCATTTTTAGTTATTTTCCCCTTATGGGGCTTATCATAGCCTTCAAGGAATTCCGGTTTGACAAGGGCATTTGGGGGAGTGAATGGATAAAACCTTTTTATAACAATTTTAATTTCCTTTTTACTTCCGATGCAGCTTTTCGTGCAATAAGAAACACGTTAGCCCTCAATGCGCTCTTTATCCTATCGGGTGTTGTCATCGAGGTCGGACTGGCATTGTTAATCAATGAAATAAACAGCAAGTGGTTTAAAAAGGTCACCCAGTCCCTGACTTTCCTTCCTTATTTCGTATCATGGATTGTTGTGGGTGTATTTTCCTATAATCTTCTAAGCTATGACACCGGTTCAGTCAACAACCTTCTGACGGCATTTGGAATAGAAAAGATCGATTGGTACGCACAGATTGGAATGTGGCCGTTTTTACTTCTGTTCTTTAACCGATGGAAAAATTCCGGATATGGTGCGGTGGTCTATCTTGCTACATTAGCCGGTATTGACTCTTCCTACTATGAAGCGGCACAAATCGATGGGGCGACAAAATGGCAGCAGATACGGCATATCAGCATACCTTTGATTATGCCGACCGTCATAATTCTTACACTTCTTCAAATCGGCAGGATTATGAACGCCGATTTCGGAATGTTCTGGTCACTTGTGGGGGACGCTTCACAACTTTATCCTTCCACGGATGTCATCGATACATTCGTATACCGCAACCTGAGAGTTTTGGGGGATGTCGGCATGGCATCGGCAACCGGTTTTGTACAGTCTATGATTTCCTTCCTGCTGGTTATGGGGAGTAATTTCCTGGTGCGCAAATACGATAAGGATTCTGCTATATTTTAAGGGGGTAAGAGTGATGCTTTCAAAATTATTTAAATTCCTGGTACATCTAACCATGGGGATAATCAGTCTTGCATGCCTTCTGCCTTTTATCATGGTTGTAACCGGATCGCTGACAAATGAGCAGGACATTGGAAAATACGGGTATACGCTTCTGCCGAAGCATATCGATTTTATCGCCTACAGGGTTTTATTTCTTGATGCAGGAAGAATCCTCAATGCCTATAAAATTAGTATCATTGTAACAGTAGCAGGAACACTGCTGAGCTTGATCATTAACGCAATGATGGCCTATGCCATATCAAGAAAGGATTTGAAATACAGAAGGTTTCTAAATATTTTCACGTTGATTACCATACTTTTTAACGGCGGAATGGTGCCCTGGTACATTGTTTGCGTGAATTACATGCATCTTAAGGATAAGCTTATTGCACTGATTATACCTTATTTAGCCAACGCCTGGTATATATTCCTTCTCAGGAACTATGTGCAGGCCATTCCCGATGAAATGCACGAATCCGCCAAAATAGACGGGGCCGGGGAATATACCATTTTCTTTAAAATAATATTTCGCCTCATGACGCCTGCATTAGCCACAGTCGGTTTGTTTACGGCACTGGGCTACTGGAATGATTGGTGGTTGGGCCTGATGCTGATAGACAATCAGAAATTGCAGCCGCTGCAGCTTTTACTAAGAACTGTAGTATCCAATATCACGTTTATCAAGACCTCGCCCAATGCTTCTGCAATATCCCAGCTCTTTTCCGCCATTCCCACCGAAGGGATCAAGATGGCCATATGTGTCATTACCATCGGACCCATAATATTCTTATATCCCTTTGTCCAGCGGTATTTTGTAAAGGGTATAATGGTAGGCGCTGTTAAGGGTTGACTAAACCAGCGTAAAGCTGATTAGAAATATAAATCATAAGGGGGATGTAAAAAATGTCAAAATTTATACGCAAACTCGCAGTGGCAGTACTTGCTTTCGTAATGTTGGCAAGCACCTTTGCAGGCTGTGGAGGTAAACCGGCGGAGCCGTCGAAAACGGAACAGCCAAAGGCGGCGAACAATCAGACTGCACGGAAGGATACCAAAGAAGAACTGAAGGAAGTTACTCTTAAGCTTTATTTTCCAAGTGAGAAAAGGCCTGCAACGGATGAAGTCTGGAAGGCAGTCAGTGAAAAATTCAAAGAAAAATTAAACGCTAAATTCGAAGTCAACTTTATACCCTTCAATGACTACGCCGATAAACTTATGGTAATGGCTGCATCGGGAGACAAGTATGATATGAACTTTGACGGCAACTGGCTGGCATATCCCAAGCTGGTGAACAAAGGTGCCTATCTCTCTCTAAATGAGTTATTGCCCCAGTATGCTCCAAATACTTATGCAGCATTGCAGAAAGCCGGTTCCGTACCTGCCGCTTCGGTAAACGGCAAAATCATGTGTATACCGTGGGAAATGAAGATGAACCAGCAAAGGCAATTCCCGCATTGGAGACAGGATGTAGCGGAGAAGGTTGGTTTGAAGTATGCCGATAATTCCATCAAAACCATGGAAGACCTTGATAAATTCCTGCACGAGGCCGTAAAAGTCGTACCAAAGGATATGAAGATTTTCGGCTGGGATAGCGATGATCTGGGTTCCATCAATAGGACTCTCCTGGCAAGGGATGAAATGGATATTATTGAATTCCACAATTTTGCGGTGGATATCAACGATGCAAAATCTACTATTATTCCGGTTGAGCAGACAAAGGCTTTTAGAGAAGCGGCCAAATACGCAAAGGAATGGACGGATGCCGGTATACTGCCTAAGAACCTTATGGTCGATAAGGAACAGATCAGCGCAAGTTATAAAAACGGTAAGGTTTTTGCATCCAACGGTTCCCATGAATGGGCCTTTTGTAATCCCGGGTTTGCGGACCCGTCATGGAAGCAGGGACAAAGCGAGTTGTATGCCGATAAGAAATCGCCCAACCGTTCTGCACTTGCGAATGTAACGTGTATCAATAAAAATGCGGCAAACCCAGAAAGAGCTTTACTATTCCTGGATCTCCTGAGTACAAACCAGGAGCTCTACGATACGGTTATGTATGGCATCAAAGACAAGACCTACGTGTTAAACGGCGATATCGCCGATTATCCGCAAGGGATGACACCTGCCAACAGCTCCTATCTTGACTGGCAGGGACAGTGGGCGTGGTGGAAGCCTCAATTTATGAGGCCAACGCTCACATATCCCAAGGGGTTCTGGCAGAAAGAAGGCGAATTTGCAAGCTCTCCCGTCAGCGTTGCAAGCAAGCTTGACGGTCTATTCTTCAACACGGACAGCATCAAGAATGAAATCGCAAAGAGAGACCAGTTGAATACGGAGCAAGGAAAACTGATTCAGTACGGATTGGTTAAAGATTCGGACAAAGCGGTGGATGACTACATTCGGCAGCAGAAAGAGGCCGGACTGGATAAGATCGTTGCTGAACTTCAGAAACAGGTGGATGCCTTTCTTGCAGGTAAAAAGTAAGAAATAAACTGTAGGATTACTTTTTGGATTGTGGTTGACAGAGGCTTTTAAAACAGCGGTGGATGCTTTGTTTCAAAGGCCTTCTGCTCCTTTTGCCTTAAAGACGCAGGTTTGCCGGTAGGCGGATCTGCGTCTTTATTTATGAAAAAATTAAAGGATTTAAAAAATTATCACATGTAAAAGAATTTCCAAAAGTCTTACTATAAAAGCGTGAACCAACAAAAACATATGAGGGGGGTGGAACCATGGAAAATTTGCTTGTTGTAGAAAATATCTCAAAAACATTCCCTGGCGTAAAAGCACTCCAAAACGTCAGTCTGGATGTAAAAAAAGGAGAGGTTCTCTCCCTGATGGGGGAAAATGGTGCAGGAAAGTCTACATTGATTAAAATTCTTGCCGGTGTGTATAGCAAAGATGAAGGGCGTTTGATTTTTGACGGGCAGGAAGTAAACATTTCATCGCCTGTTGTGTCACAGCGGATTGGAATCAGTGTTATCTTTCAGGAATTGAACCTTCTCCCCAACATAAGCATTGCTGAAAATATATTTACAGGCAGAGAACGAAGTAAAATGAATTTCTTCTTTGATAAAAAGCAGACGAAGAAGGAAGCTGCCAGGCTCATGGATGAGGTGGGCCTTCACTGCGATCCCGATACGTTGGTGCAGGATTTGCCGTTGTCGCAGCGTCAGATGGTTGAAGTTGCCAAGGCATTATCCCAAAATGCGAAGTTGATTATTATGGATGAACCCACATCATCCCTGACGGATCGGGAAGCGGAAACGCTTTTTGATATCATAAACAAATTAAAGAAAAGCGGTGTTTCGGTTATCTTTGTCTCCCATAAAATGAATGAGGTTCAGCGGATATCGGACAGGGTACACATTCTTCGTGACGGAACGTATGTAGGGTGCCTCAAAAAAGAGAATATCACCGAGGATGCGATCATCCAGATGATGGTGGGAAGGAAACTGGAGAGCATCTTTGACAAGGTGGAAGTGCCGATAGGGGATGTGGTGTTCGAGGTTAAAGAGCTTTCTACGGAGAAATTTTTAAAGAACATCGATTTCAAGGTGAGAAAGGGAGAAATTCTGGGATTTGCCGGATTGGTAGGTGCCGGACGCACAGAGGTCATGCGGGCCATATTCGGCGTGGATAAAAGGACCGGCGGTAAGATCTTTATAGAAGGAAAAGAAGTTAATATACACTCTCCCGGAGATGCCATAAGGCTCGGTATCGGCTTTGTTCCCGAGGATAGAAAAAAGCAGGGACTCATTCTTGGAATGAGTGTAAAGAAGAATATCACATTACCGGGATTGAATCTCATAAGCGAAATCGGATTCCTGAAGAAAGCATTGGAGGACAATGTTTCTGATACTTACATAGAGAAGCTGAGAATCAAAACTCCCCATAGGGAACAGGAGGTTGTGAATTTAAGCGGGGGCAACCAGCAGAAGGTTGTTGTGTCCAAATGGCTTGCAACAACTCCAAAAGTTCTGATCGTGGACGAACCGACGAGAGGCATTGACGTCGGGGCAAAAAAAGAAATTCATTCGCTTCTGAGCAGTCTGGCACAAAACGGTGTTGCCATTATTATGATCAGCTCGGAACTTCCTGAAATTTTAGGGATGAGTGATAGAATCATCGTTATGCACGACGGAAGAATTAAAGGAGAATTGGATAAATCCAATGCGTCACAGGAACGAATAATGGGAATGGCTTTAAAGGGGGCATAAAGATGAGCCAGGATTTACAAACAGCCAAAACGAACAACAATACTATACCCAATACCTTGCTTTTTAAAATAAAGAGGTATGCTAAAAATGAAACTTTCGGTGTGCTGCTCATATTAATCGGACTTTGTGCAGTACTGACCATTGCAAGCAAGAATTTTCTAACCGTAGATAACCTTTCATCCGTTACAAGGGCATTTTCATACATTGCCATCATGGCCATCGGGATGACTGTGGTCATCATCACCGGTGGGATTGACCTGTCGGTAGGATCCATCTTTGCCTTTGCCGGAGTCATAACAGCTTATGCTTACTCGAAAATGGGGATTACTATTCCCTTGGCGATTCTGCTTGGAATTATCGGCGGTATCGTCTGCGGGCTGGCAAACGGATTGCTGATCAACAAAGCGAACCTTCCACCCTTCATTGCCAGCCTGGGTATGATGAGTGTAGCCAGGGGCTTATCCTATGCGATTACAAGCGGGTATCCCATCCCCATGCCGCCAAAGTTCAATATCCTTGGACAGGGGGTTATCTTCAGCATTCCATATCCGGTGATCTACATGATTGTTCTGGCTGTTATCTTTTCCATCCTCCTCAACAATACGGTCTTTGGGCGGAGGGTGTATGCCGTTGGCGGAAGCGAGGAAGCTTCAAGGATTTCAGGTATCAACGTAGAACGTGTAAAACTGGTGGTTTACGCCTTGTCGGGTTTTCTGGCCGCCATCTCGGGCATCGTAACCACTGCCAGGCTGGGGGTTGCACAATCCACTGCAGGCTTGGGATATGAACTGGATGTTATCGCCGCGGTTATTATCGGAGGAGCCAGCATGTCGGGCGGTAGAGGAAACATCTTTGGAACGATCCTTGGGGCCGCTATTATGGGTGTATTAAGAAACGGTCTGATACTCCTGGATGTATCCGCGTACTGGCAGCAGGCGGTTATCGGATTGGTCATCATTATTGCAGTAACAGCAGATCAGATCAGGTACAAGAAAAAGGCTGTATAAGTGAAGGTAGGGGGTATCCCGGTGCCGGAGCTTTAGCAAATATTATAGGAGACTGTAAAAAACGATTTTCAAAAAGAACTGTTACGCTTTTCACACTCTCCTACAGATGGGCTTAACCAAACTAATTTTAAAATGGGAGGAAAAAGGATGAAAAAACAATTAACCAGAGGATTGGCAGTATTGGTAGCGACGGGAATGTTATTGGCACTCGCTGCTTGCGGCAGTAAAAGTGAGCCGGCAGCCAAAGGCGAAACAAAGACGGATAAGAAATTGACCATCGCAGTAGTTCCAAAGGCGCTTGACAACGCAGTATTCCTTGATAGCAAGGACGGTGCGGAAAAAGCAGGTAAGGATTTGGGCGTAAACGTTATCTGGACCGGCCCAACCAAGGCGGATGCAGCAGAACAGGTACAGGTTATCGAAGGCCTGATTCAGAAAAAGGTCGACGGTATCCTTGTCAGCTGTAACGATCCTAACGCATTAAAGGACGTTATCAACAAGGCAAGTGACGCAGGGATCAAGGTGGCTACTTTTGACTCTGACTCACCGGACAGCAAGAGAATATTCTATGCGGGAACCGATAATCTTAAGCTGGGTAAAGCCTGTGGTGAAGCCATGAAGAAGCTGATCGCCGGGAAAGGCAAGATTAAGATGGGAACTTTGACGGGTGTTCCCGGTTCATTCAACCTCGAACAGAGAATTAAGGGCTTTAAAGAAGGTGCACAGGGTGCGGATATCGATTATACACCTGTACAGGCTTGTGATGACGATGTAAACAAGGCGGTTACTGTTTTAGAGCAGTACACAAAGGCAAATGCCGACTTGAAAGCCTGGTACATCGTAGGCGGTTGGCCGTTCTTCACACCGCAGGATTCGATGCCTACCATGAAGGAATTTGCGAAGAAGGGCGGAATCGTGGTAACCGTCGATGCCTTTTATCCGATGCTCCAGTATGTAAAAGACGGTATCGTTCAGGTTGAAATCGGACAAAACTTCATATCAATGGGAGAAAAGGGTGTTCAGAGCCTCGTAAAAGCCATTAAAGGCGAAACTGTAGAAAAATTTATTGATACAGGCATAGTAAATGTTGACAAAATCAACATCGATGAAGTAATCAAAAACACGAAGCCTTGGAAGTAAGATGTAAGGAATCGCAAAGAGGGGAGAGATTATCTACCCCTCTGTTTGATTTTTGTAAAAAAAGCGCTAAGCGGAGCTTGTAAACATAAAGTTGAGTATCATAAGCAGATTCCGTCAGTGACAGGTGCGTTGACCAGGGATATTACGCGGCAAACGGAGAATCGTTACAACAGTTTCAAATATATGGACGGATTGACAAAAAATTATGACTTTATATGAAAAATATGGTATAATTTAAAGTATTACTGATGAAAATATCTGAATTTTAGAAAAGATTTCCGCAACTATTGACCGGTTTCTTCGGTCTTTGAGCAGAGTTTAGCCTCCACTGGGCAGTAGAGCATGAATAGCAAAGAGGTTGCCGGGTATTCCGAAAATGCGATAGACGTATCATTTCAATTAAAGGACAAAGACGAGGAGGTTAATTTTGAAAAGTCATAAGAAGAAGTTTTTCCTACTCTGCCTAATTATATGGATACTGTTTACAAGCGGATGCAGCAGCCCTCAGAAGGGAGTCGACAGCTTATCCGAATTTGCTGCCGGGAATGATGCTGTGAACAACAATAGTGCTGCCTATCCAAAGAGCCGCGACACCATCATATCCTTTGTCCCCAAATCTCTGGACAATCCCGTCTTTCTCGATGCCAAAGAAGAAGCCGAGCGTGTATGCAAGGAGCTGGGCGTAAAGTTTGAATGGCTAGGGCCCATGCAGACGGATTCCCGGGAACAGGAGCTTATTGTAGAGAGCCTCATAAGGCGAAAGGTCGATGGTATCGTCATAAGCTGTGTGGATCCCGGAAGAATGAAAAAGGTTATAGATAAAGCCGTTGATGCGGGTATTAAGGTGGCTACCTTTGATTCCGACTCACCGGACAGTAAGCGGCTGTTTTATTGCGGGACAAATAACTATGCCGCCGGAAAAGCTTGCGGGACAGAGTTGGAAAAAATACTGGAATGGAAGAAAAAAGGCAAGGAAGAACTAAAAGTACTTGTAATGACTGCCGATAAGGGAAGTTTTAATTTGAATGAAAGACTTCGTGGATTTGAGGAAACTACAAAAAACAGCAATATTCGATTAGAGGTAATCGATACGCTGTATTGCCAGGATGATATTAACATAGCCGGTGAGATTCTTGAAGGATATATGCGCAATAATGAAGATGTGGATATTTTTTTCAGTACCGGCGGATGGCCGCTGATCGTACCTTCAGACTCGATGCCGCGCTTCCAAAGATGGTGTAAAAACGACGGGATCTCCATTGTAATCGATACTTTTTATCCGATGGTAGTTGCTGCGAAAAAGGGGATGGCAGATGCCCTTGTGGGCCAGAATTTTAAAAAGATGGGGGAACTGAGTGTACGGAATTTATATAGAGCAATAAAGGGAGAAAGCATCCATACATATTTTATAGACACAGGGCTTGAATTAGGTAATAGCGAAAACTACGACATACTTTTGCAATCAAAGAAATCTTGGGAAATAAAATAAAAGTTAATCTTCGGGTGGCTTATGATTCGTTTGTTGAGGGGACTGAATTTCTATAGTATAAAATCAAAGCTGACAGCATGCTTTTTAATGCTGGGATTGTTTCCTGTACTCATTTTTGGTTTTTTCTCTTACCGGTATTATCTTGAAAACCTCCAAAAAAACACTACAACCTATTCCTTTGAAGTAATCGAGAGAATCGATAAAAATATTGAAACCTATATCAGTGATATTATAAATATCCTTCAATTAAGAAACGATTACTATATACTGCAATATCTGAAATTAAATGAAGCAGGAGATATTGACGGCAACAGAAAATACACCGTTCGAATATGGGAGAATTTCAACAGTTTAAAACGGATGAAAAGCGACCTGGCAGATATAAGGGTTATTTCGCATGCCGGACAAACCATAAGCTGTTATGGGAGTTTTTGGACGGACATTAGCCAGGAACCTTTATATGATCCTTTGATAAAAAAAGCCACGGAAGAGGTTTCAATTTGTCCACCGTATGTGGATGCTTTAAACAGGAACATTTTTACCATCGGTAAAACGGTTAATGCCAGTGCACTGGGCGGGCAGGGCCTTATGTGTATCGATATTGATGTTGGATTTTTAAATAAAATTTGCAACGATATTAAGCTTGGCGAAGAGGGCTATGTCTACCTTGCTGAAAAAAATGGTGATATAGTTTATCTACCGGTAGATGCCAATAACCTGAGAGCTACCAAGGTCGTTGTAAAAAACCCGAAACTGATAAACTATGAAAGTGGAAGCTTTACGGATAAAATAAATGGAACGAACTATATTATTACTTTTAAAACATCGCAAATCACCGGCTGGAAAATCATAGGGGTCTCGCCGGAAGCAGAAATGTTTAAGGACATAAGCAAAGTCAGTAAAATAAGTTTATTAGTTATTATATCGATTATTTTCATTGTTTTGCTGCTTACACTATACTTAACCAACATTTTAACAAACCCTATAAGAGAACTGAGAAGTTTAATGAAACGGGCATCGGAAAATGACTTAACAATTAACGCAAATATTAAAACACGGGATGAAATCGGTCAGTTGGCAAACAGCTTTAACAAGATGATGAATAAGATAAGAGATCTCATGGACAAAATCGTCGATGACCAGTTAAAAATCAGAAAGATGGAAATGAAAGCGATGCAGGAGCTGATCAAGCCGCATTTCGTCTATAATACCCTGGACTCCATCATCGGTCTTTTAGAGCAGAATAGGAATGAGGATGCCATGAATCTGGTTGAATCGCTGGGCAGGTTTTTCAGGACCAGCTTAAGCCATGGCAAGGAAGTGGTTCCGATCCGGGAGGAAATTGACCATGTCAGGTCCTATTTGCTGATACAGCAATTCAGGTTTTCCAATAAATTTGATTATCTCTTTGAACTGGAAGATGATATTTATAAGTATAAGACCATTAAGCTGATACTGCAGCCTTTGGTAGAGAACGCCATCTATCATGGGGTTCGGGGAATGGACAAAAAAGGCTTGATTATTATCAAAGGCTATGTCCGGCAGGAGCAAATCCTTTTCGAGGTTATCGATAACGGTGCGGGCATGACAGAGGGAGTCCTGGAACACATCAACAGCGTTCTGTCCCATGCAGAGCTTATTAAAGATGAAGATGAATTTTTTGGTATCAGAAATGTCAATGAGAGAATAAAACTAAACTTTGGAAGTGACTGCGGGTTATGGTATGTGAGTAAGAATTCCATTGGTACGAAAGCAGTAATCAATATTCCATTAATCGACTAAGGTCCATCGTTTGTCGTAAGATTTACCGGTTTGGGGGGCATCCCAATCCCCTGGCTGCTCACCTGGAAAAGCGGAAGTGCAGAATCCTGCAATATATGGAAGAATATTTGCAAGTCTATTGAGGAGTGGATATATATGTTTAGATTATTGGTAGTAGAAGATGAGGATATGATAAGGAACAAGATACTCAACAATATTAATTGGCGGGATAACGGGTTTGAGGAGGTTTACGAGGCCTGTGACGGTCTTCAGGCACTGGAAATCATTAAAAGGCATGAGGTGGATATCGTAATAACGGACATACAAATGCCGAAGATGGATGGAATTGAGCTTATCCGTGAGATTAAAAACGTAGATAAAAGGATTCGGACCATTGTCATTTCAGGTCATGCTGAATTTGAATACGCCAAGGAATCCATTAAATTGAATGTCGATGATTATATTTTAAAACCCTTCATATCAAAAAATCTTTTAGAAACCGTGAATCGAATTAAGGAAGAAATCATAAGGGAAAGAATCCAAAATGTCGAAGTGGATAATCTGAGAAGGCAGCTCCGGGAGAATAAAAAGCAGCTTCGGGACAAACTTTTTACTGACTTGCTCAATAACAACTTTATCGGAAACATCGAAAATGACTTGAGATATATGGAACTTACCCATATCAGCCATATTCCCTATTTTGTAGTGGTAATGAATATCGATAGCTTTGTTGATATCATTCGTACAGAGGATGAGGAACAAAAATATATTTTCAACCTGTCCTTGTTTAATTGGGTTGACAAATACTTTTCTGAATTGGATGCGGAAAAGAAAATTTCTCCGGATTTTCAATCCAATGCCTATGTCGTCAACTATAAGATCGATCAAATTGTAGTTGTGTGCTATAATACTCTCGACGTAATGACCCCTTTTTTGGAAGGGTTGATAGGAAAGATCAATGAAGATATAGGGCTGAGAATAACCATTGGAATCGGCAATACCTATTTCAACCCGAAAGATATGTACATATCCTACAAGGAAGCTTCTTCTGCAGCGATGCTGAGTTTTATACACGGAAGGGGCATCGTCTATACCTTCAATGACATGAACTTTGAGAACAAAGTTTACAGCCGGCAGCTTCATGCCCTTGTGAACAATAAACTTTTTGAGGACTTGAAGGTAGGTGCTTTTGAGGAAATAAAAAAGGATATTACAAGCATCATTACCGACCTGAAAAGTGCCATGTTGGGCATCGATTCCGTGAATGCGGTTGTCAATAGCATTTTTCTTTTAACCTACAAAACCATCAATGAGATGGGGTATAATATTGCTGAAATATTTGGCAGTGAATTCAATCCCTATATTAATATTAGAGGGGTTGTAGGGATTGCTCAGTTAGAGGAGTGGTTTTTTGACTTTTTCTATAAAATAAACGAATTTATCAATAAGAAGCGGAACAATAGAAATAAAGCTCTTATGGATAAGCTGAAAGAGTATGTGGATGTGAACTTTTATGAAAATATCAGTCTTACAAGCCTCTCAAAGACTTTTAATATCAGTATGGGGTATTTGAGCATACTGTTCAATAATTATATAGGCCGGAACTTTATAGACTATCTTACGGATCTTAGAATAAGCAAAGCAAAAGAATTTTTAAAAAATTCAGACTTAAGGGTTTATGAAATTGCTGAAAAAGTTGGCTACCGGGATGCATATTACTTCAGTGCTGCCTTTAAGAAAGTTGTAGGTGTCAATCCTTCCGATTACAGAGAAAGTCTGGCCAGTAAACCCAATAAAACGGAATAAGCCCTTTCCTATCCGGCATCGGGCGGATGCATAATTTGAGGACACAAGGAGGCGGGAATCTCCCTATTGGCTATTTTGCCGGTCAAATAAATCCGTCTGTTTATAGAAAATTTTTCATAAAATCATAAAAAATCAAATCAAAATTAAAAATATCACATTCCCGTTTTATTCCCGTTATTATAGAATACACAATATGATGAAGGCAGGTAAAGGGTAGGGGGTGAAAACGATGGATGGATAATTTCTTACTCTGAAAAATCAAAGAGACACAAAGATTAGAGGAAAAGTTATGTTAAAATTTTAGTGGAGGTAGTAAGATGCGAACAATAACAAAAAAGTTATTTTTGATGTCATTCGTTACCGGCATACTCCTAACTCTTTCAACCGTCTGCTTTGCAGCGAATCCGATCATAACCAATATTTATACGGCAGACCCATCTGCCCATGTATGGTCGGATGGACGGCTTTACGTCTATCCGTCTCATGACGTGGACCCAAATCGAGGCTGTGATTTAATGGACCGATATCATGTGTATTCAACAGAAGACATGGTAAACTGGAGGGACGAGGGTGAAATCCTTAATTCAAGCCAGGTGCCCTGGGGCAGGCCGGAAGGCGGTTTTATGTGGGCGCCGGATTGTGCCTATAAAAATGGCACCTATTATTTTTATTTTCCTCATCCCAGTGGAACTGAATGGAATACTACATGGAAGATTGGGGTTGCAACCAGCAACAAACCTGCCAGTGATTTTACAGTGCAGGGATATATCCCCGGATTGGAGTCTTTGATTGATCCGTGCGTATTTATAGATGATGACGGAAAGGCCTATTTATATTATGGCGGCGGCGGTATCTGCAAAGGTGGAAAGCTTAAGGATAATATGATGGAAATCGACGGAACCATGCAGACCATGACGGGATTAACGGATTTTCATGAAGCAACATGGGTGTTTAAGAGAAATGGCTTATACTACTTGACCTATGCAGATAATAATTCCAATTCCTCCGGGGATAACAGGCTGCAATATGCTACCAGTACCAGCCCCTTAGGTCCATGGACCTCCAGAGGAGTCTATATGGACCCCACCGATAGCTATTGCGCTCACGGTTCGGTTGTGCAGTATAAAGGACAGTGGTATCAGTTTTATCATAACAGCGTTGTTTCCAATAATGACTGGTTAAGAACCACCTGTGTAGACAAACTGAATTTTAATGCGGATGGAACCATACAGAAGATTGTTCAAACGACGACAGGTGTTCCTTCCGTCGGTAACCCGCCGGCACCGAACCCCAATACGCTTAAATATGAGGCGGAAAGTGCTGTTTTGGGAAATGGCGCAATTATAGGAAATGACAGTGCGGCATCCGGGGGCAAGTGCATACAGAATTTACATGTCGCCGATTCCTATCTGCAGTTTAATAATGTAAATGGCGGTAATGGGGGAAGAGCCTCCATCGATATCTATTTTGCCGCCGCCAGTACGGGAAAAATCAGGTTAAATGTAAATGGTATTGACTATTCGTTCTTAAATGCATTATCCACCGGAGGTTGGAGTAATTTTAGCGGACATACCTACCTTACGGTTCCTCTTAATGCCGGCACGGCAAATACCATCAAGCTCACCGGCGGAACCGGCGGGGTCAATATTGATTATATTACCGTGACTCCATTCAATGATCAGACTGTGACGGCTTCAAAATATGAAGCAGAAAACGGCACCCTTGCAAATGGTGTAATTGTTGCCAATGATGGTGCTGCATCCGGTGGCAAATGCATACAAAATATGCACCTTGCCAATGCCTCTTGCCAGATCAGTAATATCAATAGCGGTACCGGTGGAAGCAAGAACTTAAAACTTTCCTATGCTTCCAATGAGGCATCCACGGTGACGATATATGTAAATGGAACTTCGGTAGGGACACTGAGTTGTCCGGCTACCGGCGGATGGAGTACTTTTACCGGCAGTGTACAAAAAGCAATCACAGTAAATTCCGGTACAGGAAATACCATTAAAATCGTCGGTGGGTCCGGGGGGATTAACCTGGATTATATTGCGATCCAGTAAGTGAAATCGTAAGGATCGGAGGCTCCACTCTACCGGATACAACCCAATGATTTTAACTCCTTAAGTAGGAAATTTTACGGTCAATACAGATATCCAACTTTAAACATAAATTCATCATCTCATAATCAATGACGAAAAGGAGATTTGTATGAAAAAGTTTAAAAAAATGGTAGCTATTATTAGCTGTTTGGCTCTTTTGAGCAGTCTTATGGTATTTGGCCCCAAGGTTCAGGCTGCCTCTATGACCATTGACAAATGCGACAGTACAGCAGGATGGGCAGGGTCCGATGCGGTAACGCTGGATACTGCAAACAAAAAAGAGGGAACGGGATGCCTAACAAAGACAGGACGCGGAACAGACTGGTTTAAGAAAACTTTTAGTCCGGCAATCAATTCAGGTGTTACTGAAAGCAATGGCTATGTGCACCTTTGGCTCTATGTGTCGGATACCACAAAACTGGCTGCAACCGGAGCTCAGCTTGAAATAACAAGCTCCGGTGGACCGGATGTAAACGAATACGCCTGGAATCTCAGAAATGTGGCCTTGGTGAATGGATGGAACGAACTGACACTCAAAATAACCAATGCTGAAAAGATCGGTTCGCCGAATCTTGCTGCCATTAACTTTATAAGGCTTTATTATTTTCTGACAGGAAGTATAACCTGTAAACTGGATGATGTTTATTTTACTGACGGTGCAGCGGGAAAACCGGACCTCGTTGTCACCGATATAACCTGGTCTCCTGTAAATCCTCAGGCCGGAAATGCCGTAACCTTAAGTGCAACCGTCAGGAATCAGGGTACGGCGGCAACGCCTGCCGGTACCATTCTGGGTGTTGGTTTTCAAATCGACGGAGCCGGTACTTCACTCTGGAGTGACAATTATACGTCATCCCTGGCAGCCGGTGCCTCCGTTGTTTTGACAGTGAACGGCGGCACTAACGGGGCTGTCTGGACAGCGGCAGCAGGAACCCATTCGATATTGGCTGCTGTGGATGATGTTAACAGAATCGCGGAATCGAACGAGAGCAACAACACATTCACAAGGAATATAACGGTAGGCGGAAGCACGTCCGGAGATATTATAGGGAAGGTGATAGTAGGGTATCAGGGCTGGTTTGATGCACCCGGAGACGGGGCACCGGCAAATACCTGGGTCCATTGGGCCAATGGCAGCACCCCTGGGCCAGGTAACCAGAATTTTGAGATCTACCCGGATATAAGGGAGTACACAACGCTTTTTGGCACAAACTATGCAGATTTTGGAAATGGTACCCCTGCAAAGCTGTTTTCATCCTATACAACGCAGACAGTGAACAAACACTTTGAATGGATGCAGACGTATGGTATCGACGGTGCAGCGGTGCAACGGTTCGGAGGAGAATTGGCGGACCCCAACCGCAAAGCACAGAGAGACAGCGTGACAACAAAGGTAAAAACTGCTGCCGAGGCCTATGGCCGTAAATTCTATATCATGTATGACATATCCGGGATGGGGAGTGACTTTGGTACAAGAATTGAATCGGACTGGACAAATACCATAAAGGGCTCTTTGAATCTTTTGAGTTCTCCTGCGTATGCAAAACAGAACGGAAAGCCTGTGGTATGCATCTGGGGCATGGGCATTAATGATGGTGCGCATCCCGGCGATGCAGCTACTTGTATTAACATCATCAATTGGTTTAAGAACGAGGGATGTTATGTAATCGGTGGAGTACCCACCTATTGGCGTGATTGCGATAATCCCAATCCCTTTGCACCGGACCCTGCTGCAACCAATGACAGCAAGACCGGGTTCCAAAACGTATACAAGACATTTCATATGATACAGCCCTGGTTGGTGGGAAGAATCAGAGGCATGACAGGTGCAGGAAGTGCCGACAACTTCAAGACCTATATCATAGGTCCTGATTTTGAGTACTGCAAGGCAAACGGAATGGACTATGCGCCGGTAATATTCCCAGGCTTTGCATGGTCTAACATGCGTAATGGTTTATCACCAAAGAATGAAATACCGAGAACCCATGGTGATTTTATGTGGAATCAGGCCTATAACGCTGCAACCCTGGGTATTGCAAGCGCGTATATCGCCATGTTCGACGAATATGACGAGGGTACTGCCATCGCAAAAGCAGCAGAGGATTCATCAATGATACCCACAAACCAGTACTTCCTTACGTTGGATGCGGAGGGAGTGCACTGTACCTCTGACTTCTACCTGAGACTTACAGGTGATATTACAAAGCTCTTGAAGGGCCAGATTCAAAAAACAAGCACGCATCCTACCCCTCACTAGCAGGAAGGAAACATTCACAGCTACATATACAATTATAGTTGTTGATAATATTCTGAAACCGATTATGACTATTTAATGTTTATTGCTAAAAAGCAAGCCGATGGTATCGATAAACTTTACTTCGTGATTTGGGGATACAGGGGGCGATAGCCTCCCTGTTGGCCGTCCCAGCAGCCCCAAAAAGTATCCCCTTCCTCGGGAAGGGCTATACATTACCCACATTATTGGAATACAATTACAATTATGCAAGATGGCTAAGATACTGATTTAGTAGCAATTTGCGGGCCTAACCCTCATCCCCTAGCCCCTTCTCCCAAGCTTGGTAGAAGGGGAAATTCGGATCCCTTTCCATTCTCTCC
>ENA-OFCE01000724-OFCE01000724.1-metagenomes-genome-assembly--contig:-NODE-724-length-20072-cov-2.712644_pt1 | contig 20072 bp, 27 predicted proteins | sample MGYA00153388_OFCE01 | MGnify analysis MGYA00153388
AGCTGCAACATATGGTCATTATTTTAGTGAGGAAAAAGCTACAATCTTAGAGGAAGACGAAGGGCTAGGTGACAAGGATCCCGATAATGATAGGAGCGGGAATATTGTTACTAATGAAATTGAAGCCGATAACATTGATGATGCAGTTGACACTGTAGAAGTAAAAACAGAATCAGAGCCAGAAACTGCCTCAGCTCGACGTAAATCCAATAAGGCTGAAAAGTAGGTGGACGTATGAGTGCTTTAATTACACCGGAGCAAGTGATTGCCTATACTGAGTTTGATGCAGTAAAGGCAAGGGAACCTGCTAAGTTAGAAAGTGATATTCTGCAGGCTGAAATTGAGCTATTCAGCAAGGCTGGTCATAAATTTAGCGACTCGCAGTACATTCCAATTCCTGATGCAGTCCAACTGGCCGTAATTAAACTTACGGAGTATTATGCTCTGGTCAACTCTGATGAAAGTATGGCCAAAGGCTACACGTCAGAGCGCTTAGGGGACTATAGCTATACTCTGTCTAATGGTACAAATATTAGTAAGCCAAGCATTGATCTACTGATTGCTGATTATGTTCTTAAAGCAGCACCTAAAAGGCCAGTCAGTTTTAGGATGAGAGCGTTATGAGTTTTAGGTCCTTACTTACCGATAAGTGTAATATCTATCACCTAAATGAAGGTACAAGTTCCCCTGGTTATGGCTTACCAGGGGATACTCAATTTACCTATAATGAACAGCCTGATGTGATTGACGTACCATGTAAATTCACCGAGAAAAACCTGAGTATTACCCAGGGAGAGCCAGGAGCAGAGATTATTCATAGCTTTGCTGTTAGTTTTCTAATAACTGCAGATATCAGACTTAATGATAAGGTGATTTTTGAGGGGGGTGAATACAAGACACAGATACCTCGCAGGGTAAAAAATCACCATATCGAAGTGATTGTAACTCGTAAAGGTAGTTTATAGGGGGAAATCATATGGCTTCGTCAAGAATGCGGGTTGATATTAGAGGTTTAGATGTTTTTATAAAAAAACTCAAGCAAGCATCTAGTGGAGAATTGAAAGAGAAATACAATGTTTGGCTTGAGGGGATGGGACTAAAGTTTCTTGATATTGTACAAGATGAGATCATTCGTCTAGGGGTGACGGATACCAGAAGGCTTCTGAATTCCTTTAGTAGAGGTAATGGAGATTGTATCTTTAGTATTAGTAATACTGGTTTATCGTTAAAGGTTGGTACCAACGTCCAATATGCGCAATGGGTTAATGATGGACATTATATGGAAAGTAAAAAACTTACCAGAAAAACAAAAACAGGTAGAAAGCTGGCGCTAAAAAACATTAAAAACTGGGCAGGAAGAAAGAAATGGATAGAAGGATACCATTATTTCGATATCTCTTTGTTGACATTTGAAAGAATCTTTAAGGCATCCTTAGAGCAGAACCTTCAAGAATGGCTTGATACTTTTTAGGAGCGTGGTTTAGTGTTGCAAGATGAAATTGGCAGTATTATGAAATATTGCCATAACCTACACCCTGTGAAAATCTATCCGGATCGGATACCACAGAACATGGCTATTCCTTCTATGTATTTTCCGGTGCCGATTGTCGTCAGTTCTGGTGACACCTTCTCCAGTTATCGAAATTCTTATCAGCTGTTTATAAAGGTATTTGCGGATTCAACTCAACTAGCGCATGGAAGGGCACATCACATTGCTGAAGGTATCCGTCAAAATAGATGCATAATTCCAACCATAGCTCCTAATGGAGATCTTACAGGTCAGTACATACGCTTAAATAGAGAAATACAGACAAAGGCATTGGATGAAGGGGTTGCACAGTTAAGTTTAAAGTGGGATAGTCGCTATGCCTATGATAGAGAAGTTTATCAAAAGATGGGTAAATTCTTCATAGAGATGGTATTGAAGACATGGGATTAAAAAAGGAGGGATAAAGATGGCGGAAGAAACCAAATTTCCCATAGCACAGCTAAGAGCGCACTGCCAGGAACTATTTGGGGTATCTCAAGTCGTTTTTGATGGTGCTTTTTTTGATGTGGATGGAGAAATAGCTAAAAAAGAGGCAAAGAAAAGAATTGATGCTTGGCTGAAAAAGGAAGTGAAATAGATGGCTGGAGGAACATTTATTCCAGGTGTTAGTAAGGTACGCCCCGGTTTATATATGGTATTTCGGGCAGCGGCATTGGCTAGTATTCGTGTTGCAGAGCGCGGTACTGTGATTCTTCCTCTAATCGCAAATTGGGGTCAGGAGAGAAATTTCCTCACTATTGAAGAGGAAGATGATGTGATGGCCAAGCTTGGTTATGACATTAACGACACTGAAATGCTGGCTGTTCGTGAGGCATATAAAAGGGCAAAAGTGATTTTGGCCTATCGACTCAATGAAGGAGATAAGGCCAAAGCAACTTGGGGGACAGCGACTGCAACCGCAAAATATAGCGGCATCAGGGGCAATGACATCATTATCAAAGCCTCTGTCAATGTGGTAGATGAAACTCTCATGGACGTCAAAACCTATGTAGATGACCGTGTAAAAGATGAACAAAGTGTTGCAAAGGTTGAGGATTTGCAGGCCAATGATTGGGTTATATTCAGCGGGAATGGTGTTATTTCAGCAACTGCCGGCACGACTCTTGCGAACGGTACAAATGGAACGGTGATCAATTCCGATTACACTGAATTTCTATCTACTTGTGAGACACAACTGTTTAATGTGGTAGCGTATCCAGTTTCGGATCCGACTCTCAAGGTGTCGTTTGCCACCTGGGTGAAAAAGCTCCGTGATGATGAGGGGAAGAAGATAGTCGGAGTATTGGCAGATTACAATGCCGATTATGAAGGCATTATTAATGTTAAGAATGGTGTTATCTTAAATGATGGTACGGTTCTGGATGCTTTAGGTGCCGTTCCTTGGGTTGCCGGTGCAACTGCAGGAGCCTCAATGGTTCAATCACTGACGTATTCGGCTTATGAAGGGGCTGTGGATGCGAATCCAAGACTCAGTAATCTTGGGTATATTAATGGGTTGCTTGCTGGACAATTTATATTTCAATTTGATGGTGAAAAGACGAAAGTGGAGCAGGATATCAATTCTTTACACACATATGATCAGACCAAAAATCAGCGATTTAGTAAGAATCGGGTCATTAGAGTGCTTGATAATATTGCAAATGATCTGCTGCGCACCTTTTCTGATAGTTATATAGGCAAAATTGACAATAATGCAGATGGGCAAGCACTGCTGAAACAGGCTGTAGTTGATGGATATCTAGATACGCTGCAGACTGCAAAAGCGATTCAGAACCTTGATAAAGACAATGACTTTATCATTGATACGAAGAAGTCGGTCGGTGATGAGGTGTGGGCGAAGGTCGGTGTCCAGCCCGTGGATTCGATGGAAAAATTCTACTTTGATGTAGTAGTACGTTAGGAGGTGTATTGATAAATGAGTTACAAAAGCCAAAATGCAATATCGGCGAAAGAAGGTCGCTTTTTCTTAGATGGTATCGAAATGTTGAATGGTGTAAAGTTTGAACTAAACATTGAAAAAGATAAGGTTGAAATAAAGCGTCTAGGTGTGCGTATGACTGGTCATAAAACTACCGGAATGTCAGGAAGTGGCACAATGACGGAATATCATGCGACTTCAAATATTGGGATTATGCTACAGAGATATAAAGATACTGGCGAGGATGTATATCTTGATGGAATTGCTGTAATTGAAGACAAATCTAGTGGCCGAGGTGTTGAACGTATAGCAGTAACGGGCATTAACTTTGATAGTGCTGTTATTGTCAATATTGATGCTGAAGGGGACGTTATACAAGATGAGACCCCGTTCACCATTGAAGATTTTAACTATATCAGTCCGTTAAATCCATTAACCTAAGGTATTTATCCTTAGGTTTTAATTATTATCACTATTAGAGGAGGAATATTACATGGATATGTCAGCATTTATGAAGGGTAAAGCAAAGCAGTTACCAGAGGAAGAAAAGGTCATTAGTACCTTGTACGAAGATGAGAAAGGAAAGCCGATCCCTTTTAAGTTTAAGGCAATTCCCACTGCTCTCGTTGATAAACTTAAAAGTGATTGTACAACGATTAAGCATACCAAAGGGCAACGGATTGAGAGCTTTGACCGAGATCGATTCTCTTGCAAAATCGGAATTGAAACAACGATATTCCCAGACTTTAAGAATACAGAGTTACTACAATCTTATAATTGCATCGATCCTGTAGATTTGGCCAAAGAAATACTTAATTTACCTGGAGAATATACAGAATGGATTCAGACGTGTTCTAAACTCAATGGTTTTGATGATACTATTGAGGACCTGGTAGCAGAAGCAAAAAACTAATTCAGAGCGGAAGCTATGACGCAGTTTTCGCTCATCGGATATGGCAGCGTCATCATATCCTGCCGCAAGATTTTTGGCTTATGGACGAGTATCATAAGTCTTTTTTACTTGCTTCAGAGGAACTTGTGATGGAGCAGGAAAAAAAGGATGCTCAGAAAGCGGCGAAAAAGGGAAGGAGGAAATGAGCTTTTGGCTAGTATGTTTGCGCTATTTGAAATGCAAGATCGCATTTCTGCCAAGCTAGATAACTTGGCCAAGCGAACCGAAAAGTATGCTGAAGCATCTCAGCAACTTGCCAAGGTTGGGACTATGGCCTTTGTTGCAATAGGAGCTGCAGCTATAACCGCCGGCACGGCAGTCATGCATGTATCTGATAATCTAAATAAAGCGCTAAATAGTGTACAAGCTTCGACTGGAATGGCTGATGCAGAAATGAACGGTCTTAAAGATACGATGCTTTCCATCTATAATAATAACTTTGGTGAGAACTATCAGGATATAGGCAAGTCTTTATCTACAGTCAAACAAATAACCCAAGCATCAGGCAAGGAATTAGAAAACCTTACCACAAACGCCTTGATGCTTAGGGATACCTTTGAATTTGAAGTGAATGAATCGACTCGGGCAGCCGATGCATTAATGAAAAACTTTGGCATTACCGGAGAACAGGCATTCACTTTGATTGCACAAGGTGCTCAAAATGGGGCCAACAAAAACGATGATCTTATAGATTCCTTGAATGAGTATTCAGTACAGTTTAAAATGTTAGGTTTTACTGCAGATCAGTTTACCAACACTTTGATCAGCGGTGCTACAAATGGAGCATTTTCCATTGATAAAATTGGGGATGCTGTTAAAGAATTTACTATCAGATCTAAAGATGGATCAAAGGCCAGTGCAGAAGGTTTTGCCGCTATGGGCCTTGATGCCGAGCAGATGACTATGGCATTTGCCCAAGGGGGGCCTGCAGCGCAACAAGCATTTCAAACTGTGGTTAAGGCATTGGCCGGTATGGAAGATCCTGTTGCGCAAAATACGGCTGGGGTTGCTTTATTTGGTACGATGTTTGAGGATCTGGGTGCTAAAGCAGTACTGGCTTTGGGGGATACTTCTGGTATCGCAAATTCGACTGCAGATACCTTACAAAGAATAAATGCAGTAAAATATAAAGACTTTGGTTCTGCAATTACTGGTATTGGTAGGCAATTAGAAACAGGGATATTGGTAGCGTTAGGGGATAAACTACTCCCCACGCTCAATGGATTTGGCGGTTGGATTACGGCCAACATGCCTACAATTCTAGCTGCTGTGATGACCACTTTTTCTTGGATTGGTAATGAAATTGAATACTTAGCCAATAACTTTGATGTGTATGGTCCTGTATTTGCAGCGGTTATCGCAACGATCTTGCTACCTGCCTTCTTTGCTTGGGCCTCCGCTGCCTGGGCTACAGCAACTGCCAATGTAGCGGCCATGGCTCCCTTAATCGCCATTGCTTTAGTAGTTGGGTTCGTAGTATCGAAATTAGCCCAGGCTTGGAAAAACAACTTTATGAGCATTCGAGATATCACCGGTACCGTGGCTAATTTCATCATGAATATGTTCAATGCCGTTGTAAATTATGTTACAACAGTATGGGGCTATCTAGGACCGTTTATCATGACATCCCTACAATTTATCTATACGATGTTTGCCACGTTCTTTGGCTTGATTGGAGATATTATCTCCTTTATCTTTAGTACCATTGGCATGGTCATTCACACGGCCCTGAGCTATGTGTTAGGGATGGTAACAGGATTCTTCCAAATCCTAACGGGTGACTTTAGCGGAGGGGCAGCTACTATTATTCAAACTCTCAATAATTTAGTTGAGAATATTACCAATCTATTTATAGGTTTGGTTATGGGTGCTTTTAACATCGGAGCTGATTTTGCTAATGGGATCATCAATGGTTTTTCTGGATTGATCGGCAGGTTAGTGGATGCTGCAAAGAATGTATGGAGCAAAGTTACTGACATCTTTGGCAGTCAGCAATCAGCTGGCGTAGAAATTGGCAGTAGTGGCACTATGGTGGACGGCTCTCACGCAAATGGACTTGCGAATGTTCCTTTTGATGGTTATATAGCGGAGCTGCACCAGGGAGAGACGGTCCTCACTGCCAGAGAAGCAGAACAATATCGTACATTATCGCCTGAAAAGACCCAGCAGATCATGAACACGTCCACGTCATCCAGTAGCACGACAAATGATAACCGAGTTAGTGCTGGCAGTCTCTTTGGTAATGTCACGATCAATAATCAAAGTGATATCTCAAAGATTGTGAAACAAGTAGAAGCATACCTGCTAGAACAATTAAATAGCTCCGGGGAAGGTGTCTACGATGTCTAAAGAATTGTGGCTGACATTTGATAATGGCAAAGAAACCTTACAGCTACCCGTAAACCCGCCTGAATTATCGGTTGGTCAAGGTTCTCAAAATGATAGTATTGATGTATTTAATTTGGGTGAGGTTACGATATTGCAAAAGCCGAAGGCAATGACCTTCGGCTTTGAATGTTTTTTCCCTTTAAAGCCTGGACCCTATTTGAATGTAACAGACGACCAGTTGAAAGAACCTTCCTATTATATAGAGCTGATTAATAAATGGCGGGCAAGTTATAAGCCTGTCCGGTTTATTGTTACAGAAACGGAAATCAATTATCTTTGTTCCATTGAGGAGTTTTCTTATTCTGAGCGTGCCGGTGATGTAGGCACGCTTTATTATTCGTTATCGCTTAAGGAGTACAAAGTAGTTACACCTAGGGTGCTAAAAGATGTTAATGGTGTCCTAGTATATGAAACTAAACCAACCAGACCGGGGGCGATATGATTGTATAAATTACTATGGATAACGAAAGATGCCCAGCACGATATAACCGATTATGTGCAGTCCATTACCTGGAAAGGGGCAAAGGGAACAGCTCCACGGTCATTGGATGTTACACTGATCAATACTGGTCGAGGATTGCATGAATGGCTACCAATCCAAGAAGGTCATACTTTGCTGTTTATGGATGAAACATCAGAATATTTTAGAGGCACTGTATTTACGCAAAGTAAAAATAAGTCCTTTAATCAGTCCATAAAAGCCTATGATCAAATGATCTACCTGGTTAAAAATAAAAATTCCTACGTGTTTACGAATCAAACAGCAACGCAAATTATCCAGCGGTTGTGTGGTGATTATCAGATACCAATGGGTGAGATCAAAGACACAGAATATCGGATACCAGCACTGGTGGTTGATGGAGAAACATTATACGACATTGCTTATAAGGCTATTTATGCCACGTTCAAACAGACCGGCCAGCGGTTTTACCTTGGCAGCTCCGGAGGCAATATTTATCTGGCTGAAAAGCTAGATCAGGTGAACTATATTGTCATTGAAGATGAGGTCAACTTGCTAGATTTCACACTTGATACCAGTATTGAAGATTCTGCTACGTCAGTTGTAATGGTAGCTGGTGAAGAAAAGTCGGCAATCACGATCAAGGCTAAAAATGATAGTCTTGCAGCTGACATCGGTACAATCCAATACTATGAGAAGGTAACTGACAAGCTAAATTCAGCGCAGCTTCAGGAGCGTGTCAATAAGGCAATGACTGACAAAGGCAAGGTTATGAGTAAATTGTCTATTAGCTGCATAGGCGATACCAGTGTGATAACTGGTACGGCCATACATTTGATTATCAGAGATATGAATATCTGGCAAGGGTACTATGTTGACAGTGATACTCATGTTTTTAAAGGTAACAGCCATACCATGAGCATTGATTTATCTGAAACCAATGAATTGCCAGAAGTAGAAATTAAAACGGAGTGATGTAATTTGCTTGATCTAATTAAACAGGCAGCCAAAGATGTCGCGGCCAGTGGAAATCCCGTAGAAGTATTTGAGGCCGTTGTACTGACGCCACCACCGAGCTTGTCCATTAAGCTTAAAGGGAACGGTAACCTGATTATCCCAAAAGAATTGATAGTGGTTGCTGAACTTTTGACAAAGCATAAGCGGCGAGTCAAATTATCATCAACAAATATTATAGATGAGGAATCATTGCAAGGCTTAGGACCGCACCAACATGATCTTAGCAGTATTATTCTCGACAATTCAGAGCTGGAATTTTTAAATGAATTGGCCGTAGGTGAGCGGGTGATGGCCATTCGTTTTGCCGGCGGTCAAAAATACTGGATATGTGATCGAATTGTTCAGTACTAGGGGGAATTAGAATGGCATTAACGCCAAGCATCGTTATACCGGTTGTTGCTCAGGGTACATTGCAGCCCTCTAAAACTTATGCATTGGATTTCGACACTGGCGAAATTAAGGGCATGGTCGATGGTCGAAAAGCTATAGAACAATTTATCCGAAAAGCGATTGTAACCATACGCTTTATTTATCCGATTTATACCGATGCTTATGGCTGTGAAGTCCGAAACATGATTGGCAAGGGATTTGCTGATTCTTTTTTAAGATCAGAAATAAAAAGAATGGTTACGGAAGCATTAATTTATGATAGTCGGGTGAACAGTGTATATGACTTTGATATCAAACCAAATGGCGATGAGATCTTTATAGAATTTACAGCTGATACTGTTGAGGGCATTCTTGAGATTGGCGCGGCGATATACAGATAGGACCTCTGAGAAAATTATGCAGGGCAAGCTGGCGCGAGTACCCAATACGTTAGACAAGCGAGAAGGCAGCATTATCTATGACGCGATGGCGCCGAACTCTATTGAAGAAGCTAAGCTCTATACAGAATTAGATAATGTATTGGAACGCGGTTTTGTCGATACGGCTACCGGTGAGGATTTGGAGCTTAGGACCAAGGAACAGGGAGTGGAGCGAAAGCCAGCAGCAAAGACGATAAGATTCTTGCAATGCACCGGGACAAGCGGGCGAATCTTTGTTGGTGATAGATTTCTAATTGATACCGTCTATTTTAAGGCAACTAAGCAGATTGACATTCCTGGTGTAGTGGCGATTGAAAGTGAAACTGCTGGCAGTCAAACAGTTGTTGATTATAATGCAGAGGTCCTTTCAGTCGAGGGAATACCCGGACTTGAAGGGGCTTCTTTAGTTTTCGAACATGCCGAAGATTTTAATGGGGTTGATGCTGAAAGTGACCAAGACTTACGAGACCGCTACTATATTACAGTCCGGAGGAATCCTGGCAGTGGAAACATTGCAGATTATGAGTATTGGTGTAGCGAAATTACAGGAGTTGGCAAAGTAATTGTTCAGCCTCTTTGGAATGGTGGAGGAACCGTAAAAGTGACAGTTCTTGATAGCAACGGAGATCCGGCATCACCGGGGCTTGTCACTGATGTAAAAGAATATCTTGACCCAGTGGATGGGATGGGGATGGGAAAGGCTCCAATTGGTGCCCATGTGACCGTAGAGTCTGCTGTTACGGTGCCCGTGAATATTGTTGCTGGTGTTAAGCTGGATGGGACGAAAACTCTTGAGGATGTACAGGCAACTTTTAAGATTGATGCGGAGGCTTACTTCACTAGCATTAACCTTAGTTCAAATCGCACAGTTATTTTGAATTGGATTGGATCTGTCTTGGTAAATGTGCCAGGAGTTACCGATCATGATAATTTGATGCTTAATGGAGATACCGAAAATATCATACTTGGAGTGAATGAAATACCCGCTTTGGGGACGGTGACGCTTAGTGAAATCTAATAAGATGAAGGATTATCTTCCCGATTATTACCGTGATTCTAGGCAGATGAACGCAATCATGGAAACAGAAGGACAAGAGCTAAACACATTGGAAGAAAACATTCAAGATGTCGAAAACCAGTTTACAATTCAACGGGCGACATGGAAAATCCTGACTTATGAAGAGATATTTGCTGTAGCGACTACTGCAGGAGATACGCTCGGACAGCGCCGGGCGGCTTTACTATCTAAAATACGGTTGCGTAGTCCTACGACCAAGCGAGAATTCATTCGCTTTTTAGAGACATTCGCAAGCAGTGTTGAGATTAATGAGTACTTTGCAGATTATCTGGTCGAATTTATTTTTACTGGAATGAAAACGAGTTTTGCCGTTATTGATAGAAAATTATATGTGACGATGCCAGCGCATTTGGATTGGAATTTGCGTGTAAAAGGTACCTTTGAATTTGGGAGTGAACTGCATTATGCTGGAGGCTTTCAGTTTAGTAGCCTGCCGCGCCAATCAGAATTTGAAGAAGGGTATGGATTTTCAAGTCTAGACAACCCCGAACAAGGCGGTGCTTTTAAATATCCGGCACCTGATTTTGACAGCAAGAAAGGTTTTTCAAACATCAGCCGCGATACAGGCGGTTTTTTCGGTGGAATTTATATAAAGTAAGGAGAGTGATTATATGGCTTTTCCAGAAGATTTACAATGGAACCAACCTGGTGTTGAACCTACGCAAGATAAGAAAAATGAAGGGTGGACACCAGAGGAAAAACCACCAGCGGAATACTTTAACTGGTTTTTTAATCGAACGTGTCGGGCTGTTAACTATTTAAAAACAGAATCAGATGAGTCAAGTAGCAAATTTGATATTGATGGCCATGACCATGATGGCACGGTGGGAAATGGTCCTAAATTAACGGCCAATAACATTGTTAATGCCTTAATTACAGGTCTAGGTACCGAGGATGTACAAAGCACACTAGAAGCTATTTTTTCGGAATCTAAGAAAAAGAGCGGATCTGTAAGAAATGTGGTGGTAACTGGTCCCGTCTCCACAAGCGGCATGGTTAACGTGCTACGAGATAGGTATAGTGAGAATTTGTGTACGGGTGGTACACCAATAAGTAGCGGGGATGCTGCTGGATACCCTGTAAGTCTTGTTTTTGACGGAACCCTTACGAATAGTTTTTGGAAAACAGCCTTAACAGGTAGCGCGGTAAATGGCGCTGCTTATGCAGGTTATAACTTTCCAACAGCTAAACACATACGCAAAATATTGTTGTTACAAGCTGGGGGCGGCTCTTTAAATTATGTTACAAGCGTTAAAGTGCAAAATTCTACTACTGGCAGCGATTGGACAGATGTAGGCACCTTCCCCGTTGTCCCTTATAGCATAGTTTCTAGTATTTATCTGCCGCAAACGCAAGCTGTACCATATTGGAGAGTTTTAGCAAATAGTGCGGCAGCAGACAATACAACGTGGCATATACATGAAATAGAAATGTACGAGCTGCTTAACCCTGAACTAACGGATAGTGATATTATTGTGCAGGCTAATGCATTAGTAACATTCGCTGCAGGTTTTGATCTTATGAACAAGCAACCTTTAGACTATTGGGAGTTAACACAACAAATGTCGTTGACATTGGATGCAGCAGATGGGTATACCGTACCGTTGAGTTATACACCGGACTTATGCAATGGTGGTACTGCTATTAGTAGCGGAGATAAAACAGGACTTGACGGTAATGGAGCGAAGGAACTTGCTTTTAATAACAATGCCAACAATCAATCGGGGTGGCGAAGCTTACAGGTTTATAATGCAATTAGTGGTGTTGCATACATTGGTTATAACTTCCCTACAGCTAGACGAATACGAAAAACACTTCTTGTGCAACCAACTGCAACGGAAAATGTTTCATCTGTAAAAATACAGTTTTTAGACGATAGCACTGTATGGACTACGGTGGGGACATACGCTGTAACAGGAGGCGAAAACTATCTAGTATTACCGGATGTGGGGGCGCATAAATATTGGAGATTTTTAGCTAATAGTAATGCTAGTACTTCTAACTGGTACTGGGTGGTAAGCGAGATTGAAATGTACGAAGCCCCCCAAACTCACTATGTACATCTTACCCGTGACGTTAACGGCAATGTATCAGTAGGCAGTACACGAAATAAACCAAGAACGGTAAAAAGTATCGACAATATAGCTGACATATACACAGATAACCTTTGTGTAGGTGGAGGGTTTAGTGCTACAAGTACTTTTAATATTTATGGACCACAATATGCCTTTGATGGTAATGCAACTACGTGGTGGGAAAGTAATAACCCAGGCGGCACAGGTGACGCAATAGCATATGACTTTGGAATAGCTAGACATATTAGAAGGCTTGTTTTAGACCAATCAGCCGATTGGACAGGATTGCATTACATGTCTAGCGTTAAAATCCAAAGATGTACCAATGGCGTAAATTGGATTGATGTATTAACCGCCAATAACCTTACTGGTGGCAAAAACATAATAGACCTGCCAGCAAGTTTGCCTAGTAGATTTTGGAGGATATTGGCAAATGTTCAAACGTCAGGGGGCGCGACTTACTTATGGTGTGTGACCGAAATAACCATGCACGAAATATCAAACGACATAAACCTGTACGATCCAATAAGTGGCGTAGCCAAGCACTATGACGGCAGCACTTGGGATACCATAAATAGGGTATTCATTGGCGAGGCTGTCACTGATAGTGTAGGAAATGTAGTAAGCTATACCACTTACCCGTATAACAAAACTAAGATCAAAGCCTTACCAGCTGAAGATGTGGATGACGTAGTGACGCTGGAGCAGCTTATTAGCAGGGAAACTACTAGTGGCACCAATTGGATTAAATTTGCTGACGGTACTATGATACAAAGAGCAACGGCAGTATTAGTTTCTAATGTAACCGTACAGACAAGTTATAGATACGCGGTAGGAACATTTACTTTTCCACTAGCTTTTGTTAATACTTCTTATTCTACTCAATTTATTCACACTGGGTACATTCCTGTCATGTTTACCGAATACAATGCTGATAATTTTAAAACAACATCTCAGGTCAAATGTACTGCGGTAGGTGTGGTAATTAGTGTGTCTGGAGTGGTTGACATCCGCACAGATTTGCCTTGGCCAGTAGTGTGTACAGCAATTGGGAGGTGGAAATAATGATATATTTTGCAAAGTTTGATAATGTCGGTAATAGGGGCGAAACCTATGCTGCTGATGGTATGCCATACACTTTTGAAGATTTGCAAGCTATGGATGGCTTCTTAGAAATTAATGAGGCTGATTTTAAGCTTTATTGCAGTGGTGAATACTTGCGAGGAACAGACGGCAAACCACAGCAAAAGCCTGTATTAGAGCCACAACCGACAGAACAAGAACATTCTTACGTAGATCCATCCACTTTGACAATCATGGAAGCAATAGCTGCACAGGAAGAAAGATTAAGAAAACTGGAAGGGGGTGTAACAGCATGACGATTTTTACTTACATGATTACTGTATATGCAATTTTGGTCAAAGGCGGTAAATACGCACTTACGGCAGAGGATAATGCGAACAGCTTGCCAATAGTGCCGGAAGCATATCAAACATTAGTAGCTGAAAAATTAGCTGCAGAAAAATCTGCTTAGATAATGAAGAGCTGAAAGGCTCTATTTTTTATGGGGGTGGGGTAATTGGATTTTGAAAACTTATTTAAGGCAGTTGTAAAAGCAGGGCAAAGTCTGGCTGATGCCTGGCTGTTTAAAATGGTGGTAGCATTAGTAATAAGTACCGTTACCAGTGTGCATGGGAGCGCATTAATCGCATTTGCTACGCTAGTATTTATTGATTTGCTTACTCGGTGGATTGCTTTATGTTACACGCATTTAAAGGATTGCGGGATGGAGAATGATTTAGTTAGTTGCATCCTGGATATTCCAAAGGCGTTTAAAGCAGGGTATATCAACAGCAATGCCATGAAGCATCGATTTGTCGGTAAAATTATTGTTTATATCGTACTAACCTTTATGGCCGTGAAAACGGATGAACTTCTGCAGCTCTCAGGTGAAACAGCTTTGATATTAAAAGTAACTTGGGTTTATCTTGCAGCAACGGAAGCCATTAGCGTATTAGAAAATTTAAGAGATGCAGGAGTGGAGCAGGCTAACGGTCTACTTGATTTTTTGCGGAGTCGATTGACCGTATTAGTGGAGAGATTTAAACAAAAATAAAATTGGAGGAATTTATTATGCGAATTTGTATTGATCCAGGACATGCAGGGAGATTGACAGATCCGGGGGCAGTATCGCCCTTTACAGGATTAAGAGAATCAGATGTTGTCTTATCAATGGCTTTCATGGTCCAGCGTTACCTGCAAGCTGTAGGATATGAGGTTCTGCTGACCAGGACCCAGGATGAGCAGCCAGAAACTGACGACTTAAGTTATCGTACTAACTTATCAAACTCTTGGGGAGCTGACTTATTTGTTAGTCTACACTGCAATAGCGCAGGTAGTTCATCGGCACAGGGTTACGAGGTTTGGACTTCACCTGGGCAGACCCAGGGGGATATTCTAGCAACAAAAATATTTAACCAGGTTGCGAGTGAGTTTCTGGATCGAGTAGGGCGAGCTGATTACAGTGATGGCGATCCAGATAAAGAAAGTAGATTCTATGTGCTCATGTATACAGATGCACCTGCCTGCTTAGTTGAAACAGCATTCATCTCCAATGAGGAAGAGGGACAATTGTTAGCAAATCCAACTTGGCAAGATCGATATGCTAGAGCCATTGCGCGAGGTATTACTGATTATGTGGGAGGTTAATAAAGATGATCAATCTAGATACAAGCAAGTCGTTTATCTCAAATAATTGGAAATATTTCTTGGGTCTAGTCGTTGTACTAGCTCTTTTGTTTTGGGGCAGGCAAGAATATCAGCAGTGGAAGCAGCATATCATTGAGCAAGCTCAGAAAGCCAATACGCAAACAGTTGTTACGTTGCCTCCACAAGTCATAAATACCAAAACCGAAACGATCCACGAGGTTGCCGTACAAGCTCCTAGCCAGGAAGGAGCTATCCTACAATTCGTAGAGCGACAAGGCAAGGTTATTGCTATAGTAAATGGACAAGAGGTTGAAGTCCCGAACGTGTCTGGGCAGCCTGATATTAGAATAGGCGAGAATGGGGAGCTTCGTTTTTCTACATCTTCTACTACTAAAATAGATGTAACCGACATGGCCAATGCCCAGGCTAGATTAATAGCTAATCAGGAATTAGAGAAGCAAGCCCAAATATATGCTGAAGAAATGAAAAAAGAAAAATCCTCCCGCAAGAAGGAACGTATCGGGTGGATATTAGGTACTGCTGCAGGAGGGTATTTATTGACACGTTAAAAGTTACGGTCGTCTACCTTGTATTTTAGGTGACGGCTCTTTTTACATATAAGTCCCTATAGTACCTTTATAGTTAAATTACATAATATATAGTAAACGCGATCATAGGAGGTGCAAATAATGTATCGTAACTGTGGTGGTTGGCGTCCATTTATTGATCCTGGTTTGGGAGGATTCGGTCATAGTTTAGAAGGTTTTGGGCATAGTTTCGGAAGCTTTCGTTTCAGCTTTTGTCTTGTTTTAAAGCGTCCATGGGACTGTCGCTAGATATAATAAAGTAATACACACAGAAACACCGTCTTATCTTATAGGGCGGTGTTTTTTTAGTTTGCCCCGAATGGGCGATAACTTGGTGGTGAAAGTCCACTACAGGCTTGGCAGTAGGAACTGTTAGCAGAGGGCAAGGGTGTCCGTCGTAGAGGCGGAATCTGAAGTAAGCCTAATGCAAACCCTTGGTCTGACTAACAGAAACTACATATAAGGCATATACAGGGCGGACGAGTTTGCTGAACAAAACAAAGTCCAATACTGCCCGAACCCTGTGGTGTAAATGTAGCAGATATATGAGGGGAAGGTTATTGTTCTTAACGGGGGAGATCTTGCAAGGCTTCGAAGGACATCGGTAACCCCATGACACCCGAAGAACCCATGCAGTAATGTATGGCTCAATTGCAAGAAGTCAGCAGAGGTCATAGTACTGAAGTTTTTTTTCGGGAAGGACTGAACAATGGTAGTCTTTAAAACGAGAGGATGGTGAAACCATGTTAAGAGAGCCGAAAACGGCGCAAGTCGGCTGCCGCCGCTATGAGGGTATGTTGGAAACAAAGAGTAATAACGGAGTGCGGAGCATGGCGGCACTTGAAACCGCAGAGAAAGACGGTGCAAATAAATTACTCGAAGAAATACTGCATAGGGATAACCTCAATGCAGCTTATCTACGAGTGAAACGGAATGGCGGAGCCCCCGGCGTTGACAAAATGACAGTGAAGAAATGTTACCCTATTTAAAGGAGCATAAGGAAGAATTGCTGGCAAGCATACGAGGTGGTTGGTATAAACCCAAACCGGTGAGACGGGTAGAAATACCAAAACCAGATGGAGGAAAGAGGAATCTTGGAGTACCAACGGTAATAGACCGTATGATACAACAAGCCATAGCGCAAGTGCTAGAGGCGATATTTGAGCCACTCTTTTCTGAAAATAGTTACGGATTTCGATCTGGGCGTAATGCGCATCAAGCCATCAAGAAAGCCGAAGACTACTATAAACAAGGTTATATTAGAGTAGTAGATATTGACCTTGCGAAGTATTTCGATACGGTAAATCACGACATTCTGATAAATAGGCTACGAAAAGAAGTAAAAGGCGAAGCCGTAATCAGTCTGATACGCAAGTTCTTAAAGAGCGGTGTAATGATAAACGGTATAGTTAGCACGACACAGGAAGGCACACCGCAAGGTGGTAACTTGTCTCCGCTGTTAAGTAACATATATCTTGCAGCTTTTGACCAAATGCTAGAAAGCAGAGGACATAAATTCGTAAGATATGCAGATGACTGTAATATTTACGTCAAAAGCCAGAGAGCCGCCGAACGAGTAATGACCAGTTGCACGAAATATCTTGAAGATAAACTAAAACTCAAGGTGAATCAAGAAAAGAGTAAAGCGGGAAGTCCACTAAGGCTTAAATTTCTAGGATTCTCCCTATATAAAATAGGGAAAAGAACAGGAATACGTCCTCATGGTAAGCCAATGGAGAGATTTAAGAAGAAAATCAGGCAACTGACAAGCAGGAAACAAGCCAAACCGATATCGGAAATTCTGAAAAATATAAGGAATTATACGATCGGATGGCTGGGGTATTATTCTATAGCAAACATGAGTTCAAGGATAAACACTTTGAATGAATGGATACGCAGAAGAATAAGACAAATCTTTTGGAAGCAATGGAAGAAACCTTCTGCGAGATTCGAGAATCTCAAACGGCTGGGAATACCAAAAGGAAAAGCTTGGGAATGGGCAAATTCGCGTCTCGGTTACTGGCGTATTGCCGATAGCTGGATTCTGCATAGGTCATTAACAAACGAATACCTCGCATCCATTGGCTATGATGACATGGCTCAAAGATACGAGGCATTGCACTCAAACTATTGAACCGCCGTATACCGAACGGTACGTACGGTGGTGTGAGAGGTCGGCTACTCAAATAATAGGTAGCCTCCTACTCGATTGCCAAAAGGGCAACTGTTCAGCGGTGAATTCAAACAACGTGTCGTAGAAGACGTACTAAACAATCACATCAGCTATAACGAAGCTATGAAAAAATACGGAATCAAAGGTCGAAGTAAAATACAGCAATGGGAGCGATTTTATCGTACAGAAGGGGCAGAAGCGCTGTATGCGGACCGCAGAGGACGCAAAAGCACAGGGCGTCCCGCAACATTGCCGAAACAAGTGGAAGAAGATTTACTGGCAGAAAATCAGCGTCTAAGAATGGAGATTGACTACTTAAAAAAATTGAATGCCTTAGTTTTCAAAGAGGAACAGCAAAACAGAAAGCGCAAGTAGTCTGGGAGCTGAGGCAGAAATATAAAATTACAGCGTTGTTGCAGTTGGTTGGAATTCCACGCTCAACATATTACTATTACACCAAACTGAGGATGAAACCCGATAAATACAGCAGCATCAAGGAACAAATCACGCATATTTACCATGAAAACCGTGGTCGGTTGGGCTACCGGCGCATTACACTGGAATTACGTAACCGTGGTTGTTTTATCAACCATAAAACCGTGCAGCGGTTGATGAAGGAGCTGGGAATCATGTGTAGGGTACGAATGAAGAAGTATCGCTCCTATAAAGGAGAAGTCGGTAAAATTGCACCGAATCTGCTGAATCGTGACTTTGAGGCAACGATGCCGAATCAAAAATGGGTTACGGATATCACTGAATTCAGCTTGTTTGGGCAAAAGTTGTATCTGTCTCCAATTCTTGATTTGTATAGCAGGGATATTGTTAGCTATACCATTTCAGCTAGACCGGTATTGTCTTCGATGACTTCCATGCTAGACAAGGCATTTTCCCACATCCCGGACAGTACAAACCTCATCCTCCACTCTGACCAAGGCTGGCAATACCAGCATAAACGCTATCAGGAGATACTCAAAGCCAAGGGCATCCGGCAGAGTATGAGCCGGAAGGGAAACTGTTTGGACAATGCCGTAATAGAGAACTTCTTCGGTCTGCTCAAGAGCGAGCTGTTATATCTGCAAGAATTTGATTCGATAGAGCATTTCAAAGCCGAACTTATTGATTATCTCGAATACTACAATTGCCGACGGATCAAGGTAAAGCTAAAGGGCTTGCCGCCTGCTTCTCACAGACAACAAGCCCTCTCGGCTGCTTAACTTAATTTTTGTCTAACTTTTTGGGGTCAGTTCACAATGGATGCAGGCTCTTTCTATACTTTTAACATGTAATAATTATCTATGTTTATTGGCAGAATGTTATAAAGAGAGTCTTTTAGAAGAGGATTTTGTATGATTTTAACGTATTATATAAATTGGAATTGGCTTTTATTAAAGTAAATATACAATAGATTTATTATGTATAGGAGGGAGCATCATAGCTAAATCATCAGTAATTTATGCTTTATCGGATTCTATTGGTGAAACGGCGGAAATGATAGCTAGAGCCACAGCAAGTCAATTTAAAGCTGGAGCGTTTGAAATTATTCGTATTCCGTATATTAATAGTACCATTCAGATTGAAAGAATTTTAGAAGATGCAGCAAATTATACCAGTGTGATTTGTCATACCATTGTAGGACGTGAATTAAGAGAAGCATTATTAGAACAGGCACAACGTTATAACATTCCTACGATTGATATTATGGGACCCATGATTGACGCTGTACAGCATGTATCAGGATTTGTTCCGCAATTAAAGCCAGGATTGGTTCATACTTTGGATCAAGCTTACTTCAAGCGGGTTGCAGCAATTGAATTTGCGGTAAAATATGATGATGGAAAAAACCCTGACGGTATACTAAAAGCCGATGTGGTACTCGTTGGAGTATCGCGTACCTCAAAGACACCCTTGAGCATGTATCTGGCTCATAAAGAATTACGGGTTGCCAATGTACCAATGGTGCCTGAAGTGGCTCCGCCAAAAGAATTATTCGAAATTCCTACAGAAAAAATTGTCGGTTTAATTATTGATCCTGCCAAATTAAATAATATTCGGGCCGAGCGACTGCGTTCTATGGGATTAGACCCAGAATCCTGTTATGCTGATTCTGCACGAATCAAAGAGGAAGTAGAATATGCTAAAAGCATTATGCATAAATTAAACTGTCCTATTATTGATGTGTCAAATAAGGCTATTGAAGAAACTGCTAATAAAATTATGGAATTGATCTGTAGCAAAAAACAATCTAATATCTTTGGTGCGGATTATTGCTCACAAGTATAATAAAAAAAACCTCCGGTAAAAATAGTCTGAACCCATGAAATGGGACACAAAAGAAAAAACACCTCTTATGTCGTATA
>ENA-OFCE01000725-OFCE01000725.1-metagenomes-genome-assembly--contig:-NODE-725-length-20063-cov-4.367503_pt1 | contig 20063 bp, 20 predicted proteins | sample MGYA00153388_OFCE01 | MGnify analysis MGYA00153388
TAACAGCACCTACAAGAAATTGGCGGTTCAGTGGTTAAATGAAGCTTTGTGCTTCGTATCAAGTTCAGTGGTGGCAGACAGTTTTGTGCTCCGAAATCGCCAACTTCTTGTAGCTGCGAACCGTTGGGTGCAAGCATAACAGACGACACAACAATGGACGAACAGACCAAAAAATTGAGACAATTACGGCTGACAATAATCTTGACGAGTGTTGTTGGGCTGTTAAGTTTTTTCTCAATGACAATTACAACTTTTGCTTGGGGTGTTGGCGACACGACTTTGCTTTATTTATTGCTCTATCCGACCTTTTTACTCTCGACAATTTTAGTAATTGCAAAAATCAGGCTTGGTTATTTTATAACACTATTGACCGCATTGACTTATTCTATTCTATTGACAAGTGAAGTTGGAAAATATTTAATCTTCAATTTTCATAACAATGTTTTGTTTTGGGTTTTGCTTCTTCCCTACTTGACATTTTTGGCTTTAATTCCATTGACAGCAAATTTCTTGACAGCTAATAACAAGTTTACAAAGACAATTAAACCAACAACAATTTTATTGGCTATCGGAATTTTTATTTTCTCAATTGCAGACAGGTTTAACAAAGACTATTCAGACAATATTTTTGTAGACGCTGAAATCAATGCACAAGGACAAATTACACTTAATTGTAAACCTGGCTTTGCTGACTCAAGGGCATTTATTGTAACAACTAATTTGAAAACAATTGAAGAGCAGATAAAAAAATATGGCGAATATTATCAAGGAAGTTACTTTTTGCAAAACACAAAAATTAGAAAGAACTTTCGTTTCAGTAAATTACAAAGTATTACACTGACAAAAATTGGTGACAACATAATTTCACCACAATTAACTTGGACGACTAAAGAAATTAAAGGCGATGTTGACTTTTTACAACCATAAAAAAAACGGACAGACAAGAATGCCAGCTGTTAACACGGGTTTGGCAAAAGTGGCGGTTCAGTGCTCCGCAGACACATTTGTGGTTACAGAAAGTTCAGTTCTCCGCATCAACATTTGTGGTGAAAATCGCCACCTTCGCCAAGCGCCAAAACGTTAGCAGTAAGTTTAAAACGACACCGAATGACACTATCAGACATAGAATATAAAACATTTTTAAAGACGCATATTGACCTTTTATTTTTCGTTGGACAGCAAGGTAATTTCATTGCTGACGATGTAAATTTTGACCAATTTGTTGACTTAGACTTTTCAATAAAATTAAAGTGTCGCGACTTTTTACTTGACAACAAAATATTATTAGACGACTATATCACTATAAATTTTGACCACTTCACAACCGAACAAATTTCAACTTTGACAGGTTTCAAAAAGATGATTTCAAGTGACTTTGTAATTTTCAAATGCTTAACCAACAACGCAATTTTTATAGATACAAAAGACAATAAATTTTATGCAGTAAAAGCATTGGGCGACAGTTTTGAAGAGTTCTTTGACCGTTTCCCAGTTCTTGTAAGGACGACACTTTTGCCATATAAAGACAAGATTGTTTATGACGGATTTATTAAACCAACAGGTGTTTATTTCGGTTCTGGAATGACATCAACAATGAAGGAAGACTATAAACTTGCGAAAATGAATAACCAAATCTTGACGACAATATGAGAAGAAAACCTACTGCTAACAGCACCTACAAGAAATTGGCGGTTCAGTGGTTCAATGAAACTTTCCCGCAAAAGCTGGACAAGTCGTGCTTCGTATCAAGTTCAGTGCTGGCAGACAGTTTTCGTCTCCGAAATCGCCAACTTCTTGTAGCTGCAAAACATTGTAGCTAATTATCAGCAAACTAAATCTAATGAAGAAATTAATAATCACCTGTGTTATATTTTGTATTTAGTTAACTGTTAGCGGACAAATTGATGAAATAGAATTTATAAGCGAAGGCATAAAACTCAATGCCTATCTCTATAAAGGGAAGGGGTCAGAAGTTAAACCAACCTTACTTTGGCTACACGGAAATCCTGGTGAAAAAAAAGAAGGGGAATCTGATTGGGCCAAAGAACTCAACGAAAAAGGAATTAACGTTTTAAAATTCAACTATCAAGGACTTTGGGGTAACAAGGGCGAATTTAAACTTGGAAATGCATTAAAGGATTTGTCAAACGCTATGGATTTGTTGACTTCCCAACAAATCAGAAATAAATACAAAATTGACACTTCAAAAATATTTGTTGGAGGATTCAGTTTTGGTTCCTCTACTGCTTTAATTGGGTCTTTATACGATGAAAGAATTAACAAAATAATTTGTATTTCTTTGTGTAACCATAGTTATTTTGGAAGACAATTTATGGATCCGAATTCAAAAATTAGAGGATTTATTGAAGATGCAATGGATGATTTGTTCTTACCAAAAGGAATTATAAAACAGGATAGGGATATTTTTATTAAAGATTTGACTGATAATATTTATAAATATGATTTTGTTGCTCAAGCAAGCAAACTTCAAAATAAGCAACTTTATTTATTTACTGGTATTGATGATAATATTTGTCCAATTGAAGACCATCTATTTCCGTTTTATCGAAAGCTGAAAGAAATTAACCACGAAAATTTGGAAGTAAATATTGAAATGTGTGACCACGGGTTGAATTTTGCGCCACCTATTACACTTTTTGAAATACTTTATAAAACGATGAATAAATAACTGATTACAACAGCCGTTTTGCAAGATTGCGAATTTTGTGGTAAATTCACGTTTGCGTTCCGCAAGAAATTTTAGCCTTGTTGTGTAGTCTACAGACTACTTTGCAGCATTACTAAATTTCTAATTTAAATTTCAAACTTCTTATTCTCCCCCATTCCAAATTTTCAACACAATTTGAGTTTTTCATTTGTGTAATCAAAAAATAAAAAAAAAATCAAATTGATTACACATGTGTAATCAAAAAAAGTGTAATCAAAAAATTTGATTACAAAAATTCTGATTACAAAAATGTTAGTTAAGATTCTCTATAGTAAAGTATTAGTTCTTCGGAATTTGTAATTTTAAAGCCTTATTGTAGACTATATAATCCTATATTTAAACCAAAATATGAGTGAAAAATATTTATAGATGAATTGATTTCTAAAACATTTTAAGTTTAATAATAATAAGCTAATTTTAATAAATGGATATAGAGATTCATATATACAAGAGTAGCCTGCTGTGCTATTCGATCACCCTTTAAGATCATAAAATTTGTATATGTGAAAACCAAATTGGTGGATAAGACTAGACAGTTAATTATCGAACGAACTATAAACGCTATTAATCAGCTTCCTGAGGATAAAGCAGAAGAAATTTCCGACTTTGCAGTCTTCATTATGAAACGTTATGAGGAAAATAGTCTGTTAGATGACATTGTGCAATCAACATTAAATAGTCAGGCTTTTGACTTTTAAAAAACGGAAGAAGATTTGTATTCTGAAGCATATATAAAAGAATTGCATAACGGCAAAAGGTGACATTGTACTAATAACTTTTCCCTTTACTGATTTACTCAGCAGCAAACTGTGACCTGCAGTTATTCTAGTTGAAACTGACCTTGACCTTACGGTTTGTTTTATTACTACACAAATTAAATGGGAAGAAAAGACAGACATGCTTCTCTACTCTGTTGCAACAAATGGACTCAAGGGTAGATCACTTATCCGAACGAGTAAAATTGAAACTTTAGACAAAATATTGGTAAAAGGACTTTTAGGGACTTAATCAAATAGAGCTTTTGGAGTTAAATAACAAACTCAAAATATTTTTTCAACTACCATAATAGAAGCACGGCAGGCAACATTGCATTTGTAAAATACGAGCCTGAAGTTGAAGAAATGAACATTTGATCGCTTATTATCATTTATTCGGGCCTGACTAGCATAGGTAGATAATTAATCGTTATTTGTACTTTTGATTTACAATCTGGCTTTAATTCCGAACAGACGTTTTTCAAATTCCCGTACTTCACAAATGTAGAACGTTGTGCGTCACTTTAAACAGACCAATTATATGGAACAACAAATTAAAAAATGGACACTTCGGCTGACAGCGACAGTATTACTTATAGCAGGACTTTTGCTGATAATTATTTTGAATCCAATTCTCACATACGCACACAAAACAAATCATAAAATCTTTTCAATTTATCATAAAAAGACCATTGATCGATCATTAATTTCGACACTTGACCAATCAATATTACTTATAGAAACCAGTGAATTTTATAACAATAATCTAAAATTTGACATCTGCTTAAATGATGGCTCGACCTATCCAACAATCATAAAAACCATTCGTGGGCAAGCATTTGCTTGGGGATTCTATGACAAAGTTGTAATGCAAGGCAAAATGAATTGCAAAGACAATTTCGTTGAATTAAATGGTTACAAATGGAATTTGACGCAGCTTATAGCTCACGAAATGACGCATTGTTTGCAGTTTGACAAGCTAGGGCTTATAAAGTCAAATCCGATTGCAAACATTCCAAATTGGAAATGGGAAGGTTATGCGGAATATGTTTCCAGACGAAACGCTGATCAAAAAGACCTTTCAAAAAATATAGACCGATTTATTGAAACTGGCAAAAAGAATTGGGAAATTAAATTTGCTGATAGTACGATTACACCAAGAGAATACTACGGTTATTGGATTTTAGTTCAATATTGTTTAGACATAAAGAAAATGAGCTACCAGCACTTACTAACAGACACAACAAGTGAACAAAGCACTAAACAAGAAATGAGAAAGTGGTATGAAAAAACAAAAGCGAACGCACAACATCGAATTGGCAATATGGCGGTTGAAGTGCTTTGATGAATCATGTGTATAAATTTTAACATCAGGAATTTTATTGAACTTTTATGCTTAAAATACGCTACATCGCCAATTCGTAACAGTTTTACGTAGTAATAAAATTCCGTTCGGCGTACATCTCCAGACCAGGTAGCAGTGCTAGTAAATCTCAGAATTACAAATTAATTAAAGTCAAATAATCTAACTCTTTAGAATTCCTTTCTTCGAAATCTTTAATTCCGAATCTTTATCAAAGGATTTTTAATCCAATTTTTAAACCAACATAAACTTGAAATTCTATATTTCTCTTATGCTCATCTTATCGGTTTTAATTAAATAAAGAAAGATTTTTTTATTTAAATTGATTTTTAAAAAAGTTCCTATTTCATAATTTTAATCTTCTTTTAGAAAATGAATATAGATGTTTGTATTTATAAGATTTAGCAGCAATAATTAGAACCGAACTAACCTTAATAAACACAAAACGAACGAGAAGCAATAAATAAAAATTAATTTAATATTAGATAAATAAATTATTAAAACCCGCATAAAATCCTTATTGTAGAAGATGATAAAGATTATTCTTTTCTTTTTGAGGAGGCATCGTTAATGGAAATACCGATTGCTATTAACCTCACCACTGTTGAGAATATATAAGAATTAATGAAGTATTTATGTAGCATACAATGCATCTGATAGATATTCTTTTTCTGGTTTTCAGAATGCATCGCAAAAGTGGGTTTGAATGCGTGCATGAAATAAAAGAATATGAAGTCCTGAAAATGCATATTGCGGTTGTGTTAATAATTTTTTAACAAAGAATCTTAGTTATGAGCAAAATATAATGGATGTGTTTAATAGAATGGGAATTTAAGATTATATTCAGAAGCCTGATGATTTTGAGCTGCTTAAAAAGGCAATTCATAATGCGAATAACAAAACGGTTGAAAAAAAATAAATTTTAAATGATGAATAAAAAAAACCTTAATATCCTGCTCGCAGATGATGATACGGATGATTGTATTTTCTTTAAAGAAGCTCTGGATGAATTGCTGATAAAAACAAACCTTACAACAATGCATGATGGCGAGCAACTAATGATTTATCTTGGCGGCACATCACGCGAGCTTATTGATGTTTTGTTTCTGGATATTAATATTCCACGCAAAAATGGCTTCGAATGTTTATTTGAAATTAAACAAAACGAAAATCTAAAAGAACTTCCGGTAATTATTTTGTCGACCTCTTTCGAGCATGAGGTGGTGAACTCATTGTATGTAAGCGGGGCACATTATTTTATCCGGAAGCCATCGCATTTTGCGGAATTCAATAAAATCATTTATCATGCTTTATTGCTTATCGATCAAGATGAAATAGCACAACCTTCGAGAGCAAATTTTGTGCTTACTGTGGATAATAGTTTGATGAATTAATAAATAAAATTTATATCAAAAGAAATTTATAAAAACAGAAGATGGCTAAAATAAAAGAATTGGAAGAAGATGAATTAACCTTTGCCCGAAAAGAAATTGCCACTCAAAAAGAATTTAATGAAAAACTTTCTGCTGAATTAATTTTGGTTCGAAAGGAGCTTGTTTTTCAGGATGAAGAAAAAGAAAAACGGGCAGCCGAGTTAGTCATTGCCAATAAAGAACTTGCTTTTCAAAATAAAGAAAAAGAAAAACGGGCAGCAGAGTTAATCATTGCGAACAAAGAGCTTGCGTTTCAAAATGAAGAGAAAGAAAAACGGGCAGCAGAACTGAGCATTGCAAATAAAGAACTTGCGTTTCAAAATGAAGAGAAAGAAAAACGGGCAAATGAGTTGAGTATCGCTAATAAAGAGTTATTAGCGTTCACTTACATTTCCAGTCACGATTTGCAAGAACCACTTCGGAAGATACAAACATTCGTTAGTATCATGGCTACAAAAGAGGATAAAAATCTTACGAAGAATGGGAAATATAATTTCCAAAGAATCCAATTGGCTGCAGGAAGAATGCAATTGCTAATTGACGATTTGCGTGCGTTCTCTCGCATTGCCACCACTGAATTGAAATTTGAAAATACGGAATCGGGAAAAATTATTGAAGATGTAAAAGCTGAACTTAAGGACACCATTTTGGAGAAACATGCAACTATTGAAGTGAAAGAATTATGTGCTGCTAATATCATCCCATTTCAGTTTCGCCAGTTAATGTATAACCTTATAAGTAATGCACTCAAGTTTTCTAGTCCAGAAAAACAATCGCACATAATAATATCAAGTAGAATTGAAAAAGGAAGTACATTGGATAATGCAAAGCTATCGCCTAGAAAAAGTTATTGCCATATTACAATTAAAGACAATGGTATAGGCTTCGAACCACATTTCAGCAAACGTATATTTGGAGTATTCCAGAAACTACATAGCAAAGAAACTCATGCAGGAACAGGCATTGGGCTTGCTATCGTAAAAAAAATAGTAGAGAATCATAATGGCATTATCATCGCAACAAGCAAATTAAAGAATGGAGCTACGTTTGACATTTATATTCCAAGTAACTAAAAAACAATCCTCGTTAGAATTTGAAAACAATTAAACATGGCAAGACAATTAGTGAAACAGAATATTGAAACTCCCGACACGAAAGCAACTGAACAAATTATTACTGATAACATGAGTTTGGCAATACCTGTCCCGCTAGAGGGAAGTGACGGTTTCTTGCTCTTTAGATACATTTCCGGTAAGGATTGACAGGTCGTAGTTAATCAAATTATTGACTCTTAGTCTCAACATTTTTGTTGACATTTAAAGCCTTAGTCAAGCCGAACATCTCTCTGTTGTTTCAAAATTCTTTTCAGTATATGTCTCCAGACTATGTCGCAGCGTTAGTAAACGCTCCGATCTACAAGATAAAACGTAAAATGGTAAAAGAAATAAGGAAAAGTGTTGCTTGTTTTTACCCTTTTTCATATTGCAAAAATAACTAAATTTGATTTATGGAATTAAAAGTACAAGTCTCTTTTCAACAACTTCTTACAATGGTTAAAACGTTAACACCAAGTCAGAAAGCAAAGTTGCGTGCAGAATTGAACGAAGAGCAAGTTGAAACAATACAACAAAATGATTTTATTGAATATCTTTTGAAAGGTCCTGTTTACAATGACAAAGACATACAAATGATTGAAGAAAATGGAAAAAGTATTAAAAATCAACGATCTGCCAACAGTGGTTTGGCGCAATTGGGGTTTAAGACGAACTTTAAAAATGGTTTTGTACTTGGAAGCTTTTTCTTAAATCGAGTTATTTGACCAGCTAAATCCCCGACCTACGCCAAACTTAAAGACGTTCAGTTTCATTTTACATGAACGAATAGAAAATACACAAAATATGAAATTATATTTTTTCTTTTTTATAGCAATAACTTTAAATTCTTTTTCACAAGAAAAAGTAATAAATGGAGAAATAAAAGATGCTGAGAACAACACTTATTTACAATATGCAAACATTGGAATTTCAAATAAAAATACAGGAACTGTATCAAACTCTGATGGCAAATTTTCTTTAAAAATTGACGAGAAAATTAATGATAATGATTTTGTAACTTTTTCTTATATTGGATATAAAACTCAAACAATTGCAATATCAAAACTTAAACTACCATATAGCGTAATTAAATTAGAACCAAAGAAGAACCAATTAGATGAAGTTATAGTGAAATTTGTAAAATTAGAACCAAAAATAATTGGAAGAAATTCAAAAGGTTTGGGGGTTATGCATGCTAATTTTTACAATTATTACGAAAAAGATGTTGATGATCGATTGAGTAAAGAAATTGGAATGAAATTTAAACTAAAAAAAGATTGCAAAATAAATGATTTAAATTTCAATATAACTTCTAATGAATTTAGATCTCTAAAATTTAGGGTAAATTTTTATAAAATTGAAAATGGATTTCCAACAAATCTTATTGTGGAAAAAGATATAGTTTTTGAAATTAAAAATGAGTTCAAGGGTTGGTTTAATTTAGACTTGAAATCATATGAAATTTATTTAGACAAAGAAATAGAAGATATTGCAATTACAATACAATGGGTTGAAAGTTTAAAAGCAAATGGAAAGAGCAAATATTTTGGAATTTCCACTGCAATGTCAGCAACCGAAACAAGTTTTTTTAGAGAAAAATCAATGGATAGTTGGAAAATAAGTGGACAAAGTTTGAGTTTTTATTTAAATATAATGTGTAATTAAAAAAACCATCGTATTAAAGTAATTTAGCCCAATTGGTGTTCAAGGCTAAATTTAAAGCTCCATCCTTCGGAATTTGTAATTACAAAGATTTATCATAGGATTTATAATCCGATATTAAAACCAATGTTAGATTAAAATAAGAACTCTGAAAATTTCTTAAAATAGAAATTATACGGATGTATTTTATACATTTGTACGTACAACAATATTTATTATGGACACAAAACTTACATTAAAGTTAAATCAAGAAATAATTGAGAAGGCAAAAATGTACGCGGCTCAAAAAAAAGTAAGTCTATCAAAAATAATTGAAAACTATTTAAACTCTTTAACCAATGAGATAAAAGGTGATAGTTCAATTAAAATTTCACCTTTTGTTAAAAGCCTAAGTAATGGAAAAAAAATTCCAACTGACTTAGACTATAAAGAAGAATATTCTGAAAACTTAATTAGTAAATACAAATGAGTAAAAGAGTATTTTTAGATACTAATATTATACTTGATTTACTTGGAGAAAGAGACCCTTTTTATTCTTCAATAGCTCAATTAGCTACTTTGGCCGATCTTAAGAAAGTAAAAATGATAGTCTCTCCTATTTCTTTTGCCACTGTTAATTGTTTTCTTTCTAAGTATGAAGGAATTTCAAGCGCTAAAGAAAAACTAAGAAAGTTTAAAGTGCTTTGTGAAATTTCTAAAATTGACGAAACTATTGTTGAAAAAGGTCTAAACTCAAATTTTGAAGATTTTGAAGATTCATTACAATATTTTTGCGCAATAGATGCTAAATGTGATATTATCATAACACGAAATGCAAAAGATTTTAAACATTCGCTAATTCCAGTTATGTCAGCTGATGAATATTTGAAAAGTAAAATTTAAAAAACTTCATATAGCAGCGGTTTGGCTTCTCGTTATTTGAGACGAAAGGGTTTTTAAGCAAAATTTAACAACGGGTTTTTACTTAGAAATTTGTTTTGAAATCGTCTTTTCTTTTAGGACAAGATTGGCTGACTAAATCTCCAAGTGTTGCCAATACTCGAGAGGTTATAAACCATTGTAGAAAACGAAATATCTCCGAAAATTTACATTTTTTTTGCTCGTTGGATATTGACTAAACCTATAGTTTTTGCAAATCGACAACTGTATTTACTTTTTACCAATTCCAAATTGAATTCTAAAAACATCGATTCTTAGTCCTTACATTTTCTTATAAGCGAATTTCTAGCTTATATCCTTTGCCGCGCACAACAACAATCTTGATATTTGGATCAATTTCTAGTTTTTTTCTAAGTTTTGATATAAACATATCCAAGCTTCGCCCCACAATTATACCTTCATCTTCCCATATCTCTTTTTGCAGTCTGCTTCTCGCTATCGTCTCGTTAGGCGATAAGGCGAAAATTAGCAGCAAACGCGTTTCAGTTCCGGTTAGGTCTATTATTGTTTCGTTTATGATCAACTTCCGATTCTTCGCATCAAACACTACCTGGCCTAGTCTTAATTGCTCAGTAAACTGAACTTCAGGTAAAATTCTCCGTTGTTTCACAGAGTTAAAAAAAATAAAGCCAACTAATGCTAAAATTGACAATCCCCCAAAAAAATAGGTATTCTTTCTTGCTGTTATACCCGTCGGTTTAAATTTAATGTTAATAATGTAACAGGATACGGGTTGCTTTCTTCCTATACATGCTATAATATCATCTTTTTTATGGTTGGATATCGCATATCCATAAGCAACACTTGCATTTTCACAGTTAAGAACATTCACAACATAATCACCTACGAGAGGGTCATTGGCTAACAAACGATAGCTAGTATTTACCAGCGAATCAGATTGAAAAGTAAGTTCCTTCTCAAAACTAATCTGATATTCATTTTCAGCAATCTTTTTTATCGGAAGAACCCGGGATGTACTATCTCCCGACTGAAGCAATATTTCGTGGCCGATTCTTCGGAGCACCACTTCCCTCCTAGCAATATCAAAATCATCATTGCCCGTCATACTTAATGCTGCGAAAATCATCGAAATAAACAAAAGCAACATAAATCCAAAAAGGTACTTGCGTGTCCCGGACAGGAGGTTTCGGCTATCAAGCATAATGTCAAGATTTAATTTACAAAGTTTACATTTTTATTTACAATCCAAATTTCTAAAGCCAAAAAATATCAAAGTACATTCGCTTAATCAATTAGAAATGATATGAAAAATAAAAGAAATGTTTTATTCAACCTGATATTTAATTATAAAAATAAAGGAAGGCAAAATAACGCAAATTGCCCCAACTGCTATTTTCCGCTAATTTACTAATCAATATGTTTTACTCTAAATTTAAAAAAATGAAAAAATTATTTGTTTTCATACCAGCCCTCTTCATAGTATTATTTCTGTTAAATTCTTTTGTGATAAAAGAAAAGAAAGCGAAGAAAAAAAACGAAGGGACTAAATCATTTACAAGGTCGACGGTTAGTGATAAGCTGTTGAAAGATCCATTCGAAAAAGTCCCATTTGCATTGCTAGTAAATATCATTTTTAAATCTGCTGACGGCGGAAATACATGGCAGGACATTAGCTCAGGGCTGCCAGAAGTTGAGCCTGTAAATTTTATTGCTGGAGAGTCAGATCTTTATCTTCAAGTAAAAAATGAAATATATCGCAGTAAGAGTAATCTTAAAACTCCTATTTGGGAAAAAGAGAATATTCTTGATCTACAAAGTTCGTCCTCGGCGTCCTTTAATTCTATAGTTTTAAATCGTACAGGCGTCATGGCCTTCAATTTTGGGGGTCTGATTTACAAAAAGATACCCGCTTCAGAAACCTGGTTTCAGATACATGCAAATTTCAAAAAATATGCAATGCATACTATTTTTGAAAAAGCCGATGGAACGATTTTCATTGCTTACGACCAAGGCCTTTACAAATCTATCGACCAAGGAAAAAACTGGAAACAAGTACAAAAAGGACTAGTGATGAAGATCGTGGAGTCGGAAGGAGTTCTAATTGCGACAAGTAGATTGGGTATCATTCGTTCGACAGATAATGGTGAAAACTGGCAAAAGGTTATCAGTGAGGGTGGTATGGGTATAACCGTTGAATGTATTAAAGGAGGATTTGCTGCGATAAGCTACAACGAAAAAACCGAATCTAGAAGAATACGCATTTCATTAAATCGTGGAAGAACCTGGAAAGCCATCGATGAAGGACTTCCACCTTCTTCCGACATTTCATCGATCAAACAAATAGGCGCTTATTTTATTTGTGGTCATCCAGATGGTATCTTCCAATCATCGGACGTGGGTAAAACCTGGGATAAAGTTCATCCCGGTGTTGAAAATAACATATTTAGAATTTATGTTTCGGGTAATGTATAGTATGCAGTGGCAGGGAATGCTGGATGTTGAAATTGATTTAAAATTAAAAGCTTCTTTAAACAAATAGATAAATTATGAAATACCCTTATGTATGTGCTTTGTTCCTGATGGTTGTTTTTTTCACATCCTGTAAACAAAACCAAACAAAAGTACAACAAGATAATATCAAGCCCAGGATAGCAAACTACTCCGAGGCTCAACTTAAAGAGGCGGACAACTCCAAAGTGCCTATGAGTATGGTTCGGAATGTAAGGCTAGCAAGGAACGGAGATATTTTGATTGCTTCTTACTTGGGCGTGTTTAGATACGATGGGAAATCGTTTACCAACCTAACAAGTAAAATAAGTTCGCCCCGCTTCTCCAGCTTCTGGGATGTTTTGGAAGATCGAAAAGGAAATCTTTGGTTAGGTTCCAAAGATTCAGGTGTATATCTCCTGCCATCTGGGCAAACAACCTTTCAACATTTTACAACTAAGCAAGGTCTTGCCAGTAATTATGCATTGCATATGTATGAAGATAAAGCAGGTAATATTTGGTTCGAAGGTAGCCTCTACGATGGGAAATCTTTTCTAAAGCTTACCACAAAAAATGGATATCCCAGTAATAAAATTCGTTTACTTCTCGAAGACAAATCCGGCAAACTTTGGTTTTGTGCACAACAAGAAAATATGTTTATTTATGATCCTTCGGCTACGCTCAGGACAGGTGGAAAAACATTTACTGTTTTAAAAAACAAAGACGGCAAGGCGTTTAACAACGTTTGGGGAATTACCGAAGATAGAAAAGGGAATATTTGGTTCGGTGCAACGATAATAGAAGATAAAAAAGGCAATACTTCATTCGTTTCACAGGGTCTTTGGCGCTATGACCCTTCGGCTGCGCTCAGGACAGGCTCCAGCACCTTTACCAAAGTATCGCAGAAAGGTGCTTATGATATAATTGAAGATAAAAATGGAAACATCTGGACCACCGGAGCAGATGGACCTCCTGGTATTGGGCAGACCTGGTCGCTTTCCCGTTATGATCAAAAGACCTTATTTAATGAAAAGCCCACTGTAACTATAATAAAGTCACAATCAAGAATGCTTTTGGGGATGGTAGAAGATGCGAAAGGAAATATTTGGTTTGGCTCTGGTATTGGCGTTTATCGTTATGATGGAAAAATCATTACTGACTTTAAAGATATTGAGAGTCAGAAATAGCAAAAAATCCTCCACTTAGGTAAGCCTTAAACCTTTATAAGAAATCCGTTCTAAAAATAAAATAACAGGAAGAAAGACTTAATATTTTCACTTCTCAAAAAGGTTTTAGATAAACTTTAATACTAGTATTGACCTTTCAATTTCTGTTTTTAATCCTCTCTTCTTTTGTTACAAGATTGGTTAATCAAATTCTGAACTGAAGCCAAGAAAGAAAAATTAGCGATTATTGTAAAGCGAAATATAAACTATACAGAAAAACTACAAAATTAACAAAATGATAGATGCAGATAGACTAATTTTAAAACCATTGACCTATGGACAATTAGTTAAATACACAAAATGTGATAACTTTTGGAAGAAGTACTTAATTAGAATGAAACTTCAAGAACAATTTCTCTTGAATTAAAAGAAGCGTTTGAACAAACAATTCTCCCAAATGTAGCAGACAAAACCAAGAATTATTTATATTCAATCCTTTGCACAACAATTTCAAAAGTAGAAAACAAAATGATAGGCGACTTATGTATGGTAGGCGAACCAAACTCAGACGGTGAAATAAAAACCGATTACGGGACTTACTAAGAGTTTCAAGGAAAGGGCTTTATGACAGAAATTGTAGGAGGAATTATTGAATGGATAAAAACACAGGAGAAAGTAAAATCAATCGCTGCCTCAACTGACAAAACAAATATTGCATTATTTAAAGTGTTTAAAAAAAAAGATTATTAAAGTTGGCGAATCAGATTTATTATTTAATTGAAAATTAGAAACGAAAAACACAACAAACCGCTGACATTTTTTATGGCGACCTAGTTCGCCATAGTCTCAAATCTCTATTCTGCGTATGTCTCCAAACTATTCCGCAGTTGTAGTAAATCTCCTCTCTTCGAAATTTTTAATTCTGAAGCCTTATCAAAGGTTTTTTTAATCTGATTTTAAAACTATTAATATAATTGAAAGTCTACATTTCCTTTTTGTTCATTATCAGTTTAAAATAGATAAAGAATTTTAATTTTATTTATATTGTTTTTTAAAACATTTTCAGTTACATAATTATAGTTTAATTTTAAAAAATTGAAAAAGAGGTTCTTATATTTTATATTTATATGCCATTTTTGTGAAAATCACATCAATTAGAAAACTTTTTTCAATATTATTGGGGATTGCATTTCTTTAAATCACATATAAATAAAAAAATGAAACTTCTCTACTGTCTTGGCCTGAAATAGGATTACAAAAATCTATCAAAATATGGTAAAGAAGCTTTATCCATATTAATGTTGTATAATTACTGTTGTATATAAAAAATCCACTTCGCTTATAAGTTAAGGCGATTTTTTTTATTGCATTTACTGAACATGAATGAATTATTTACTTATTATTTAAAAAAAATACTTATGAAAAAATTATTATTACTTATTTTAATCTCTATTACCTTTAGCATAAATGCTGTAGATGCGCAAACGAATCATCATTATAAAATTTTTGATTACAGTGTGGATTCCAACTTACGACGTGTAGCATTATCAGCAGTAACGGCAGATGGTGGAATGATTGTATCAACTGAAAGTGAATACAGAGGTTCTCTTTCACCGGCAGATTACGGATTTTCACTGATTCGCTATGATGTAAATGGCAATAAATTATGGAATACCTTCATTTCTGGTTTTGCAACTGGCAATGAAGTATTTCTAAGAATATTTGAACTACCTGATAATGGTTTTGCGATAACAGGAAATACTTCGTTTAACAGTGGTGGATTTATTTTAAAAACTGATCCTTCAGGAAATTTTGTGTTTATGAAGAATTACGCTTTTCAGCTTTATGATTGTGTACCTGATCCTTCTGATGATGGATTTATTTTAACTACCAATGCAGGTAACACTTATTCAGGAATTATTAAAACTAATTCTATTGGTGATATTGTTTGGAGCGATGCAAGAAATTTTGTACCCGATCCTGATCATTATTATATAGCACGTCCTTTAAACAATGGAAATTATCTTGCTGTAGGTATTGCTTATGACAATCCATCTATTTCTAAGGGATCAGGACTTATTGCCTGTTATAATTCAACTGGTACTTTATTATGGAGTCAGCGTTATGCTGGTCCGGAATGGACAACTGGTTTTCGTGAGTTTACGGAATTGCCTGATGGTTCAATAATGCTTGTTGGTACGTCTTCCCAGGTAGCTGTTCTTGGAATGAGAACTATTATTACAAAGGTTGATTCTGTTGGTAATGTTATATGGTGTAAAAGCAGTTTAGGCACTTCCAGGATTACTAATTATGGATATGAATTTTCTGACAACCTGTTATATATAGCAGGAAATTACGAATGGGGAAGTGTTGATTTCAGACCGGCAACTATTAAAATTAATTCAAATGGAGATGTTTTATGGACACGCATCCATCCTCAATTTGATTATATTAAAGATGTTGCTTATGGCACTTCAAATGATTTCTCGATAAATGGAAGTCAGATGTGTTTTAATAATTACAGGACTTTCTGCAGCACTGATACTGCATTATCGCAATCATGTGCATTGTATGATACTTCCTACAGTTTTATTAATGTTACAATGACTACACTGGCAACTACACCCGTTGCTGCAAATGCAGTTACAACAACAACAAATCTGACGAGGATTAATTTCTCTGCAGTTAATTATGTTAAAACTGATGTTTGTGTTTTATCAGGAATTGAAAATAATATGGAAGCTGATGAATTGAAGGTTTCTATTTATCCAAATCCAGCGCAGGACAATTTAACTATCGAAATTTCAAGTTTTGATTTTATAAAGGGAATGAACTTTACACTGATTAACAGTTTGGGTGAAATAACTAAACAATTTATATTGAACGCTCCAACCAACCAACTTAATTTAAAAGAGTTAAATTCAGGTATTTATTTTTATTCGATAAAGAACCAAAATAATGTAATAAAGTCAGGTAAGATTATTATCGAGTAATTTTATTTTTTCTTTAGGTAAAAAAAAAGGGCAGGGATTAGTTTCAGCCCTTTTTTATTGTCATAACATGGATTTATGGATTGATTGGATTTAACTTTATTGCATAATTTTAGTGATGCAGCTTTGCATTGCTCGCATGACGGGATTTTTTTTACTTTATTTCGAGGAACAAAGTCACCGAGGCTATCCCCAGTTCGCCGGAGTATTAAAATTCTGTTCAGAGTGCTTCTACATACTACTTCGTTGCGTTTACAAATTTCCGATTTACAAAATAAATTAAATGAAATAAATTCAACTCCCCTCTTCGAAATTTGTAATTCTGATGCCTTATCAAAGGTTTTTCAATCTGATTTTAAAACCATTATATAATTGAAAGTCTAAATTTCCTTTTTGCTTATTTTATCAGTTTGAAATAGAAAAATAATGATATTTTTATTTCAATTGATTCCTAAAACATTTTCAGTTACATAATTATAAGTTAATTTTAAAAAATTGAAAAAGAGGTTCTGGTATTTAAGAGCTATGTTTCATGCTAGAGAGCGACATTGCTAACTTGAAACGGACTACAAAAAATGACTTTTTAAATAGAATAACAGACAAATGAAAAAGCATTACCTACACAAGCAAATTTGCACCTTACTTTTATTCATTGTATTTATTCCCTGTTACGGACAGGTAGACGGAAATATGTTTCGTTGCAGTTTGCGTGACAAAAGCGGAAACCTTTGGTTTGGAACTATTGGTAAGGGCGTTTATCGTTACGATGCTGTCTCTGGCGGGTTTACTAATTTTACAAAGCAAGATGGACTGAATAGTAACAGTATTGCATCGGTTTATGAAGATAAAGCAGGGAATCTTTGGTTCGGCACTGAGCACGGAGTATGTCGTTATGATGGTAAATCCTTTACCGATATCACTAAGAAAGAAGGACTGTGCAAATTTGATATTAATTGTATTGTAGAAGATAGGTCTGGAAACATTTGGATAGGAAGTAATGGCTGGGGAGTTTGTCGTTACAATCCCATCTCAGGTTCGGTCACCAATTTTACAAAGGAACAAGGATTGGGAAGTAATGCTATTCAATGTATTTTAGCAGATAAAGCTGGGAACCTTTGGTTTGGTGAAAGAGCTGGAGGCGCGTGCCGTTTCGATTCTGCAACAAACAGTTTTTCTAAAGTTGGTGGAGAAGGATGTTTCAGTAGTCAAATTATGGATATCAAAGAAGATAAAAACGGGAACATATGGTTCGCAAATTTGTATAACGGACTATGCCGTTATAATCCCACTTCAAACGAGTTTACACATTTTACAGAAGATGATGGTATTTTCGGAAATGTTGTTACATGTATATATGAGGATAAAATGGGAAACCTTTGGTTCAGTAGCGGTGTCAACAAGTCGAATATTATTAGGTCAGAGACCAGAGGTCTTTGTCGTTACAATGGAAAAACATATACCCTTTTTACATCAAAAGACGGACTTGCAGATATTGATGTTTGGACGATAGTAGAAGATAATGACGGAAACATTTGGGTTGGTACAAGGAGTGGATTGTTTCGTTTTCATTCCCCGTCAGGCAGATTTATAAATTATACTTTCAAAGTGAATAGCCATGATTAAACAACATCAAACTTGAAACGGCAAACCTTCTTGGCTAGATTAACTAGAACGCATAACATTGTATTTCTAAAACCTAATAGAGTCACATCGCCGGAAGGGAAGTCACTTAAAATAAGTACAGTACTTTAAGTCCAAGAATCAGAAATACAAGGAACGTTACCTGTCATTCTAAAAAATCCTAAAACATACAAAAGACAAATAATGAAATTTAAATTATTACTTTTTATTACTTTAATATCTTTAGAAGCTCCGTTCTTCGAAATTTGTAATTCCAAAATATTATTTTAGGATTTATAATCCAATTTTAAATCCAACATTTATAGAATGATATTTTAACTGAATAGATTTCTAAAACATTTCTAGTTACATATTTATAAGTTAATTTTAAAAAATTGAATAAAGAGGATCGAATATACAAGAGTTGGTGGCAGGTGTAACTGACGACGGTAACAACAAAATAAACAATGCAAGACATACTATTTGACTTTATATCAAAATACATTACACTGACAGAAGAGGAAAAGAACGCAATATTTTCGTTAAACCCATTTCGATCGGTAAAGAAAGGGACAATTTTACTCAAAGAAGGACAGAAGACTCATGAAGAATATTTTGTTTTAAAAGGATGCCTAAAAAAATATTACATCATAGATGGTGAAGAAAAAACAACAGCTTTCTATACAGAAATGGAAGGTGTAACACCACATTGTATAATAAGCAAAACTCCATCCGAATATTATATAAGTTGTGTAGAAGATACTATACTAACGGTTACAAACCCTGATATGGGAGTAGACTTAAACAGTAAATTTCCAAAGTTTGAAATAATGTGTAGAATATTGTCGGAAGAATTGTTAGCCAAACAACAAATCAATTTTGACGAGTTTAAGACTTCTTCACCTGAAAAACGATACCTGAACTTAATACAAAAAAGACCAGACCTTATTCAGCGTGTTCCACAACACCAATTAGCGAGCTATTTAGGTATCAAACCTCAATCATTAAGCAGACTAAGAGCAAGAATTCTTGAAAAAAAGAGCTAAAACGCATTTCTTAACTTAAGTGAACGAGTTATTGTAGCTCGCCAATCTACTTTTGCAGTATCGTTTAACATCAAAAGAAAAGAAATGCAAAAGAAAATTTTATGGATTGGACTTGCCTTAGTGTTGGCAAGTAGTTTACAGGTGAATGCACAAAATGCCAAAAAAGACAGCACTATGAAAAGTGGTTTGTTGGGAGTTCACTCTTGTTGTTAGGAAATTTTTCCAAAATAAGCCCTTAGTATGTACAATTAAATGTGGGATATAGGATAACATCTAAAGATGTTGTTTCATTTGAATTCAAAAGATCCATTTATTCTTGGCCATTTTGGGTTTAACTTTTAGAAATTTTGTCAATAATTTAAACATTTCCTCAACAGCAACTGGTAAGTTATTTGGGTATAAAACCACAATCATTAAGAAGACTAAGAGCAAGAATTTTTAAAAAAAGAGCTAAAACGTATTTATTAACTTAAGTGAACGAGTTTAAGTCTATTGCCAATCTATCTTTGAAATGTTATTTGGCAATAAAAAAAGGTATGCAAAAGAAAATTTTATGGATTGGACTTGTCTTAGTTTTAGCAAGCAGTTTACTAGTAAATGCACAATATGCCAAAACAGATAGCACTTACAAACGGTGGTTCATTGGCAGCACAGTGTTTTTATTAGGTAATTTGGCTCCTACAAATCCTCCCGATTTCGCTCAACTCAATTTTGGCTATCGGATTACAGGTAAAGATGTAATTACATTAGAAGCAAAAACTTGGAAATATGCCTGGCCAAATGGTATTCACCCATTTTTAAACAAATCATACGGGATGT
>ENA-OFCE01000727-OFCE01000727.1-metagenomes-genome-assembly--contig:-NODE-727-length-20058-cov-7.155577_pt1 | contig 20058 bp, 16 predicted proteins | sample MGYA00153388_OFCE01 | MGnify analysis MGYA00153388
AATGGAGTTTTATTGAATTTTTTACAATTTTTATAATATATTTTTCAGTAGTCTCGACCTGTCCCTATGACACACTCATAGCCGTTGGAAGCTGTTTTTCAATAATACTTTTGCATCAGCGTAATAAAAATGCCAGAAATACCGGGCAATGATGGGAGTATTATCGAAAATTAATTTCATTATTTACTTCGACACAGTGATTGTTTTAAAATCAAAATGTAAAATCCAGACGGTTAACTACGAGCTAATCGTATCCGGTAACTGATGCAGCAGGAGACTTGTGAAAATATTCAAAATTGCAAAAGAATACTTCGCAAGATCAGAAGGGAGGAATATCAATGTCAGGGAGCAATATAACCGCTTCCATTGTAAAAGGAGGACAGCCGGCCCCAGAAAATAAAAAGCTGAAAAACTCCTTTAATATGAAGGAAACTCTTGTTTATCTTAATAAGAAGAAATACCTTTATATTTTGTTAATACCTTGTATCACCTACTTTATCCTTTTCCATTATGTACCCATGTATGGTGTCATTATTGCTTTTAAAAAATTTAGTTTCACTAAAGGCATCTTGGGAAGTGAATGGGTTGGTCTGGACAATTTTAAGTATATGTTTGGATTGGGTGATTTCTACAAAGTATTTCTTAATTCGATCTATCTTAGCTTTTTAAGAATTGTGTTTACCTTCCCGGTGCCCATCATCCTTGCATTAATGATTAATGAAGTGAAGGGGGAGGCTTATAAGAGAATTACACAAACGGTCATTTATCTGCCTCATTTCATCTCCTGGGTGGTCATTGGAGGCATTCTTGTAAACTTCCTCTCCCCTACGTGGGGTGTTGTGAACACGATGATTAAAGCCATGGGGCACGAACCGATATTTTTCATGGCGAAAGCAGAGTATTTCAGGGGGATCGTTGTTATTTCAACAATATGGAAGGAAGCGGGTTGGGGAACAATAATTTATTTGGCGGCAATTGCCGGAATAAGCCCTGAGCTGTACGAAGCAGCTATAGTGGATGGTGCCAACCGCTGGCAGCGATTGTGGAATGTAACCTTTCCCTGTATCAGGACTACCATTGTAATCCTTCTGGTACTGCGTATAGGCCAGATTATGGGAAATGGCTTCGAACAGATATTGGTGCTGCAAAACTCACAGAATCTAGGGGTTTCAGAAGTGTTTGAGACTTATACCTACAGAGTGGGTATCCTTGGTGGACGCTTCTCCTTCGCCACGACGGTGGGGCTGTTTACATCCGCCGTCGGTATGATATTCCTTATATCCAGTAATAAGATTGCCAAAATGCTTGGAGAGGAAGGGATCTGGTAAGGCGTAGCGAAAATATAACTTCCGCTTTTGTGTGGGCCCTTCGTGGGTACCACGCAGGGTGTAGCACAATTATAGCGGAAGTTATATTTTCGCCAGTCCATAATATCCGGACCATAAAAGCAAAAAGAGGAGGTTGCACGCGATGAATAAAAAGCATGTTGGAGATCTTACCTTTGATATTGTTAATTATGCATTATTGGCATTATTTGCAATACTATGCATATTTCCGTTTATTTATGTATTATCCTACTCAATAACGCCCTATGCAGACTATTTGAAAGATCCTATGAACCTGATACCGAGGAATGCAACGTTAAGTGCCTATAAAAAGCTGCTTAATTTTCCGTTAATTTACTCCGGCTATAAGACGACATTGTTCATCACCATTATAGGCACATTTATCAATGTATTTATGCTCTGTATATCAGCATATCCTTTATGTAAAAAGGACTTGAAAGGTAGAAATGTGATCCTCGGATTCATATTATTCACCATGTTTTTCAGCGGAGGCATGATTCCTAGCTACTACCTGGTTAGAAGCCTGGGGCTGCTGAATTCCCCCTGGGCCCTGATTCTGCCGGGTGCAGTGAGTGCCTATAATCTGATTTTGATGAAGAACTTTATCGGGACAATCCCTGAAAGTCTGGAAGAATCGGCAGTGATTGACGGTGCTAACGAGATTATCGTACTTTTCAGAATCATTATCCCTCTATCCATGCCGGCGATTGCAACCTTTACCCTTTTCCATGCCGTGGGACACTGGAATACTTTCTTCGGTGCCGTAATCTATATCACCAAGAGAAATTACTGGCCTTTAATGCTTGTCTTAAGGGAAATGGTGCTTGAAGGAGGAACCGGAATGGTCCAGGAGGGAGTCATTGACTCTCCCGAGCAGATGGTTCAACCCTTTACAATGAAAATGGCTGTGATCATATTGACGATTCTTCCAATCATCATGGTATACCCCTTTGTCCAGAAGTATTTTATGAAAGGGATGCTCCTGGGCTCGGTAAAAGGTTGAACCATTCTCAATCTGTCAAACTTACCAGCAGTATTGAATTACTGTCTGGTATTTTGAAATAAGGCCATGTAAAATAAAAAGAAGGAGTGAATGTCTATGAAAAAGGTATTTTTAAAAGCAGGAAGCCTGATACTGGGGCTTGCGCTACTGGGATCGGTTTTTGCCGGCTGTGGTAAAAATGAAACAGGTCAAGCAAACAGTGCCACCAATGCTCCCAGTGCAGGTTCAACTGCAGTGAAGGGTCCTACAAAGATCAAAATGATGAACAGGGTTAATGTAGATGTTAAACTGGAAAACAACCCGTACATTAGTGAAATCGAAAAGGTTGCCAATGTAAAGCTGGAAATTGAGGCTCCGCCGATCAATAACTATAACGATAGGCTTCAAATCGTTATGGCTTCCGGTGATTACCCCGATTTGGTTTATATATGGCAACTGGATAAAAACTATGAGATGTGGGCAAGTGATGACATTCTACAACCACTGGACGACAAAATTTCCAAATACCCGAACCTGATGTCCAATTTGACAAAGGATATGTGGGAGGTAACCAGAACCATCGGCACCAAGAAGATTCATGGTGTACCGAAAGCGAACAAGGTAAACCGCTGGGGACTTTTAGCCAACCAGCTGTGGCTGGATAAATTGGGCTTGAAGGCTCCTACATCCACCGATGAATTGTATGAAGCGGCGAAGGCGATTGCTACCAAGGATCCTGATGGTAATGGAAAAGCGGATACCTTTGCAATGTCACCTTACGGTTTATGGAATGACCAATGGCTTTTAGCTGCCTTCAACCTGAATAACACAAAAGAGGTCAAGGATATCGATGGAAAATACAAAGGTGTTAGAGAAAAAGCTGAAGGTTACTACCCATATCTGACGTACATGAGAAAGCTGTATGCAGAGAAATTAATCGATCCGGAGTTCTTCCTCAATAAAGTATATAATGACCTTGACAAGCAGCTGCAAAACAGAGTTGCCTTTACAACGCAACATGACTCCAATCTTGTAAGTAGTATAATTCCCAAGGACCCGGAAGCGCTTAAGAAGTTTTCGTTCTATCCACCGTTAGCCAATCAAAAAGGGGAAGTAATCAATAACGTTACACCGGCGGTATGGGGTGCATGGACAATCACCAAAGGGGCTAAGAATGTGGATGGGATATTGAAATTCCTTGACTGGGGGAACAGCAAAGAAGGCTTCATACTAATGAATATCGGTGTTAAGGGAGTTCATTATGATGAATATGACTTTGACAAGAAGCTGTTAAAGCGGACGCAGTCACAAACGGATAAGACAAAGGTAGACCTTAGCAGCTATACCTCTATTTCCTATGCCTATAATGGCTTGACTGCAGCTATCGGTGATACCGAAGAAAAGGCCGAGAGATATACTAATGATCTACAACGCTACCTGAGCAAGACGAAGGAGGTCAATATACCCAGTATCAAATATCCAAAGCTTGACCTGTTCGGTGCAGACAACCCGGATTTGATAAAGAAAAGAGAAGAATTGGAAACCAAATATGTAACCGGTGATATCACGCTGGAACAATTGAAGTCTTTTGTTGACAAGGAATTTCTGCCAAAGATTGCAGACGCAGAGAAAGAATATCTTGAGATTATGAAAAACATCAAGTAATAGGATTAAGGCGTAAACAGACAGAAATAGAGGAATCCATCTCTATTTCTGTCTGTTTAACCTTATACAATATTATTACGGTATTGACCCGGGGTGATACCTTCGATATTTTTAAAAATCTTGATGAAGTAGTATGAGTAATTATAACCTACTTCCTTTGCCACATCTTCAATGGTCTTACTTTTAATCTGCAGCAGTTCCTTTGCCATAATGATTCTTTTCTTATTTACATAATCCGTGAAATTTTCGCCGGTCTTTTCCTTGATGATTTTGCTAAGGTAGTTTCTATTCATATTCAGATCGTCAGCAGCCTTATTCATACAGAAATCTTCCTGCATGAACTTCTTTTCTACATATTCCATCACCGTATTGTGCAAGCGGTATTCCTCGTTTTCATCTTTTTTATTGATTTCGGTGCATACTTTATTGATAAATTCATCAACCCCAGCGATGATCTCATTGATATCGGTTAAGTCGGCAAAATTCGTGTTAGAATCAATTTTTATCGGAATGGGCAATCCGCTGATATTTTTCAAAATGGAATTCTGCAATTGGTAGATGCAGCTTATTATCTCACTGTCCTCAAGACTCAAATCAGGGTGCATGAGGGCATCGAAAAATCCATTGGATAACAGTTTGCAGCCTTCAGAATTACCAACCAGCAAATTGTTAATCAACTGCCTTTCCAGTGTATAGGGATATTCAAAGGTACCGGTCCTGTCTTTAATCAGGGAGTAGGAAAGGATATGGGCTTTACAGCACAGCTTGTGTTTGAACATCTCCATACTTTCCTTATAGGAAACCGGTAGTAGGTTAATGGTATCCTTAATCGTGCTAAGCCCCAGGTAGGTAATTCTCTGAAGGGGACGATCAATTTTATCATAGGCCAATTGCGCCAGAGAAAAAAGCTGACTTTCGCATTCCTCATGAGAATGAAGGGAGTTAAAACTCACGATGATGGCTACCTGATCCTTATTCGTTATAATTACTTTGATTTTACGGTTGATATCCTTGTTTAAATTACTAATAAATCCTTGTAACTCGGCAACATTCCGGTTGAGAATTTTTTCGTTCAGTTCATGGTGCTGGATATGGATTGAGATGGTGCCGAATTTTCTGTCCGTAATCCTAAATTTATCCTCTTCCAACTGCTCCTTCACTTCATTGGTCAAATATACGTTATCCGTCAATACATCCTTCCATAGTTTCTCTCCATATTTTTGAATCATTCCCTTTACAGGCTTCGTATAGAAGAGGATGATAAAAATGAGAACTGCCAGGCTGAAGATAATCAGCAGTAACGAGAAGGTAATAAAACGGGTTAATTTTGCGCCCAGGCCTTCATTGGTCCGGACGGAAGTCTCCAGTACGAAATTCCACTTCAAAAACTCTGAGTAGTGCACGGAGGTAATGGTTACATTGTTCCTGAATATACTACCCAGAAAATCCTTATAGGATATTTTCGTACTGAGCCTATCGAGATTAACCTGTTCAAAGAGGTTTTCCATATTCTTGTTAATAATCACCTGGCGATTGCTGTTAAACAAGTAAAAATTCATGTTGGGCTGGGCCTTTAGCTTCTTTAATGCATCATAATAAAGCCTGCTGGCGTCTACATTCACAACAAGAAGGCCTCTGTTCTCCTGATTATATAAAGGAACCGAGGAGACAACGGAGATGATGAGTTGTTTACTTGCGCTAGTATCGTTCACTATATGTGGGTCCAGGCTATAAAGACTTTTCTCTTTGCCCAGGTCAAAGGCGGCTTTATCTGAAAACTCATCCATTGTTGTGATCCTGCTGACATTATTGGTGGTGCTGTACACCTGGTCATACTTGGGAAAATAGAGGTAGGCCGATTGAATAAATTCATTGAGCAGAACAATACTGTTCAGCTTGCCGGTGATGTTCATGACGTTGTCATAGCTATTATCATAACTTTGTATAAAAGTAATCAGATCTTTGTCGTAAAGGGCAGTTTTATATACGGAGTCTTTAATATACTTCATGACCATTTCATAAGAAATGGCGACCTGCTCGATGATACTGTCGTTGGAGCTCTCCAATTGCTCAATGTATGTATTGCGCATGGAGAAATAGTAAAGGATGATATTTAAGGTAATCAGGCATAACAATAAAAAAGAGGTAAATTGAATCAGTTTTTTTCGAATGTTGGGGGCTTTTACAAGTCTGGTTTTATTAAAGTTCCTGAAAATTTTCATAAAAACACACCTTCATGACGTATTGATAGTTACAAATTGATCGATCCTGCTTTTGAATCATGATAATAAAATTTTAAATGCAATAAAACACCTTGCTATTAACACAAGCCCAGAAAACGAAATATTGTTCTGCAGCTGTTTTCTATTATACCATTAACCTTCGGATAAGGGAACAGTAAACTAGGGTGTGGATACGGCAAAAGCATGAACCCATTTTCTTCCTAGCCCTTTCTCAAGAGTTTTAAAAAATAATGCCATTGCAGCATGCATATTTAAAGAAAGTACCTGTAAGATTTGATTTGTCGCAACCTTCGGTCAAGGCCCGACTTTTATAGTTTAAAAAGGGCAAAAGGCTGCAATGGTTGGAATTGCGGCCTTTTAATGCAAGAACCAAAAAAAAGAGTGTTATGCTAGGACATCTAAGTCAACTCTGAACCGTCCCCTGTGACTCCTGCGGATACTGTGTATTGACCGCACCTTTTTCCTCCCATATTCCCTGCATCGGATCCCTCGAAATATTCTCCAGCACATAAATGCACCTGCCTGGATCCCCAGTACCATCGCTTGCTGTAAAGTAGATGTACCAGACACCCTGAATATGATGCAGTTCAGGTGCCCAAATATCCTTTGACCTGGGTCCTGAAACAGGGGGTATCCAGATGGTTTTCCGTTCTCCCTTCCCTACCCCTGTCATGGTATCGGAAGCCCACAGTTCCAGACGGTTGCCCAAAGTAATCATGAAATAATATTTTGCATCGGTGTGTTTGTACATCCACGGATCGGCTCCCTGCTCCAGGATCGGATTCATAAAAACTTTTGTCATATCGTTTACTTCTAATCAGGTTATTTATATACTTTCTCTATGGTGCATTCTTTTACGGAATATGAAGGTGAAAGTTGCCGCACAGAGAAGCATCAGTATAAAGAATACCTTCTTTTCCCTGTACCTTTCAGGGAAACTCTCTCATCCTTCGCCTGCCATAATCCGTCCGGATAGTTCTACTTAAAATAGGGCTGCACTTCCGTAGTGGGTCCAACTACACTCATTCTTCCTTCTTCGTCAAACTGCATCCGGTCGATGCATACCTGCCGGTTTCCTCCACCTACCAACGGATCGGCATGGCAATGATAGACAATCAGCATTTCACTCCCATCCGGTGAATAGGTGCAGCTATTATGCCCCGGTCCCGAAACTCTGGGATAATCGTGCTTTAATATGGGATTGCCCTCATATTTCTTATAAGGGCCCAAGGGATGAGAGGAAGTGGCATAGCCCACAGCATATTCTTTATCCGCAAAATGATTAGCAGAGAACATCAGGTAATAGGTTCCTTTCCGCTTAAACATAAAGGACCCTTCATTCCACCGGCGGCCAGTTTTTACCGACCCGTTTTCCCATTCCTGACAGGGCTGCAGCAACAGCCGTCCTTCTCCTACAATACCGGTCATATCCTCCGTCAGCCTCGCTCCGTAGATATGACTCTCTTCGTATTCACCTACCTTATGTTTATAACAACACCTGGAGTAGGTGATATATTTGGACCCATCCTGATCAATAAAAACATTGGCATCAATCACAGGAAATCCGGGATCAAACAGAGGCTGTCCTGTAACATCCTCAAACGGCCCCACAGGGCTTTCACTGACAGCAACACCTAACCTGAACGTTTCCTCCTCATGGGTGGGGTTGTAATTCCAATTGGCACTGAAAAACAAATAGTATTTGCCTTCATGTTCTACACATTCGGGAGCCCAAAACTTATCCTTCGCCCACCGGCTTTTTCTTCCGTTATAACAAAGACCTTCTTCCATCCAATGGATCAAATCCTCAGAGGACCATACCTTAAATCCTATCATGGGACAGGAGGTAGCATAGAGATAATATTTCCCCTTATATTTTTCGCCTTTGGGCTTCAAAACAAATGGGTCGCCGATGCCTACTACGTTGAGGGGATTTTTATAGGTTTTTGATTTATACATGATGACTCCTTAAGATTGTATTGTCTCTTCTTTTATTATACTTCACAGCACATTCAACTTTCCCCTGAATAGCAATGGCACATATGCTTATCATAAATTTTCTCCCTTAAAATAGTCATATCCTTCCAGGTCTGTTTCTTTTCCGGATTTTGCCCATGAAACCTTAATTTGAGCTGGAAAAGTCCAATTGTCATAGCAATCCTTCAATACATCATTCAAACCTTCTGCATAAATTATTTTTGAGGTACTGTTATATTTGACAATATCCCTGGGAAAATCATTGATAATCCCCATGGACTCTTGCATTCCGTTAATGCATATGACATGGGGTAATGCCGTCTCAATACTGCAGGGTGATTTTGAAATACCTTTGACAGCATCAATTGCATTGTTCAATTTTGTGGAAATATTTTCATCGGGATTTCCATAATTTTCTATAGTGCCATCATTAAATTTTACTTGTATAGTAGAGCCCGTATGAAATGTTACACATGCATTTTCAAACTCATAGTGGAAGGTTGGATCAAGCAGTTCGCTGGTTGCATGCGATGCGTAGAAGCATAATTCGATACCTTTTTTTGTGACTATCCTGGCACAGACGGTATCAAAATTTTCTATATGATTGGCACGGTATAATTCTGCGGTTATTTTTTGGGGATATTCGCTGGTATCCATAGTGTCCCCAAGTAAATATAACATATTGTGAAGATAATGAGCAGCAGCATTATTTGCAATACTGTCCAAGATCCAATTGCCAGAGTTGTCCTTTATCTTTGCTGCCCATCCTCTTTTATAATAGTCTTCATTTCTGGGCCAGAGTACTATTGTTTTGAATCTTACAGGCTTTCCAAGTACTCCGTCCATGATATCCTTCTTTAATTTTTGTATCGCTCCGGCGTATGACCATTGAAAGCCGATGGAAACGAATTTATTTGCTTCTTTCTGAGCTTTCAGCATCTTTAGTGCCTCCTGTACTGTTGCGCTTACAGGTTTCTCACATAATACATTGCTTCCTTTGGATAAAGCATAACATACATGATTATTGTGATAGTGTATTGGAGTTGATATTATTGCAAGGTCAGCACTGTATTTGCTGTAAAACTCCTCAACAGAAGTAAAAAAGGGTACATTCATTTGCTTAAGTTTATCTAAATTTCTGCATGCTGAAGGATTGGGATCAACAACACCTGCTATAGAGATATCATTTTTGTGCTCATAATTGAGAAGTGCATCTACATAGTAGTTTCCATATCCCCCCGCACCTAAGATAAGTATAGATATTACTTTATTCATTGATAACCTCCATATTCATGTTATAATAGAAATATCCTTTACTGATATTTTATTACTTTAGTTATTTATTTTATATATTTTATTTGGTTAAAAATTAGCGTTATTTGCTATTACGCTATAAGCTTAAAAAATAAAACAGAGAAAGGTGCCACATTTGGATTCTTTCAATCGTTTCTATTTGTGGCAGTAACACATCTGCCCGCAGTTGTGTTATGAAATGGGTATAAAAAATGAAAGACGCTGGTTATGAGAATATAATGATAATGTATGAGGAAACATTCCATGGATTTACCCTGGAGGAACATTTTCATAACTGCTTTGAAATGATCTATATTGTAGATGGAAGTGCCCAGTTTATAATAAACGGCAAAACATATGAAGCAAAAAAGAATGATATTGTTTTTATAAGCAATCTGGAAACGCATAAAATCAACATGGTGAGTTTTCCATACAAAAGACACTATATACTAATCCACCCTAAATATTTTTCCTCAGTGATAGGCGAGTCCGTGGTTGCTTCCATCTTCAAGCACCGCCCTGATGACTTTTCCCATATTATAAAGCTTAACAATAGCTGCAGCAGCGATATCCATAACATAATCCGGAATATATATGATGAGTCCAATATCATGAGTGATATGTGGGAGACTGCAATAAAGTCGTATCTCTGTCTGTTGTTTGCACTGCTTTACCGGAATTTTAAAGAATTCTTTCCAATTAAACAAACCGACAGAATGTCCGGTACGATACTGAATATACAAAAGTACATCGAAGACAGATGCACTGAGGATATCACACTTGGTAAAATATCAGAAAAGTTCTATATAGACAGATTTTATTTGTCACGCCTGTTTAAAAAGACAACAGGTTATGCCTTTAAGGAATATATCATTCTTCAAAGGATTGCAAAGGCCAAGGAACTGCTTTATTATACAGAAAAAAGTATTACCGAGATAGGCATATGCTCCGGTTTTAACAATGTAAACAACTTTATAAGAACCTTTAAAAATTATGAAGGAATCCCCCCCTATCAATATAGGAAGAAATATGTATTGTACATAGTCAATCACCGTTAAGTATCATAATAATGGGAGTAGGATTGAATTCGGTGCGAAATTGCGTGCGATTTTGCACCGAATTTTTGTTTTTGATGATTATTTGCTCCTATTTGATATTGATTTTTGGGATTTTGAATATGGATTCCATTGAATGGAGATTGCTTTATCCCGGGTAGAAATCATATACTGTCTATAGCAATTGTTGGTAAGTGAGACAGCCGGCAGTCAAGTTACAATTGCGTTCTATATAGTAAAAATAAATTACGCTTAGGAGGATAAAAATGCTTAGAAGTAAAAATGTTTTCACTAAGATTATTACTGGTTCCCTCTTAATCGCTCTTTTGTCATCTGCTGTTATTACAGGATGTGGGAAAAAGGAGGCTGAACCACCGAATACTAATGTAGCTGGCGACGCATTAAAATTACCTTTTGAAAAACCGATAAAATTCCGCATCTGGGAGGATCTGTATGGTCCTGTTACTCCTGTTTTGAAGAATTATGCCGAGTCAGAGCTGAGTAAAGAGTTGGAAAAGAGGACGAATGTTCAGCTTGAATATTTGCATCCTGCAGATGGCCAGGCTAAAGAGCAATTTAATCTTATGATTGCGTCTGGTGATATACCGGATCTTATTGCAGGCGGATTTGGAGAATACCAAGGAGGAAGAACTAAAGCCTTCGAAGATGGTATAATAATTGACCTAAAGGAAGAAATCGCTAAGTATGCGCCGGATCTTTCTAAGATATATAAAGCCTATCCTGATTTATTAATGGATGTAGAGACAGAGGAAGGAAAACAGCTATTCTTCCCTTTTCTCAAAGGCAATGAGCGTTTATATACTTTCTTTGGAGGTTTTATACGTAAGGACTGGTTGGAAGAGCTGGGACTAAAGGTGCCGGAAACTATTGACGAATTGTATACTACATTAAAGACATTTAAAGAAAAGAAAGGTGCAGATTCACCTTTTACCGGAAATGTGGGAAATATTAAGGACAGATACTTTACCGGAGCATGGGGTATTGATCAAAATCACTTCATTGAGAACGGTAAGGTAGTATACGGGGCTATTGACCCAAGATTCAAAGAATATGCCAAGACCATGGTAAAATGGTACAAGGACGGCATATTAGACCCCGAACTGGCTACGAATAATTCCAAAAATATCGATGCAAAAATTACAGGAAATAAAGCTGGTGCAACACTTGGAAACACAGGTGGAGGTCTTGGTAAATATTTGCAGTTGATGGAGAGTAAGGATCCCAAATTTGATTTAGTTGCCATGCCATATCTCGTACTTAAAAAGGGTGACGCCAATCCGTTTATGCCAAAGGATGGACCTTTCAGTGGCGCAGGTTCATGGCACATAACCAAAGCATGTAAAAATGTTAAAGAAGCAGTCACATTTTTAAATTATGGATATACGAAGGAAGGAATGATGCTCTATAACTTTGGTATAGAGGGCGTGAGCTATAAGATGGAAAACGGGGCTCCGAAATATACTGAGCTGGTTACGAAAAATCCTAACGGACAGCCGATTGCAACGATGGGCACTGTTTACGCCCGTGCATTTAAAAACGGTCCCTTTGTACAGGATATGGGGTATTTTGAGCAGTACATGGCATTACCCCAGCAACAGGAGTCACTAGCAACCTGGACAAAATTTTCAAAAGAGGTTAACAAAGCCAATAAGGCTTATAGAGGAAACTTAACAGCCGATGAAAATTCTCAGATAGCTTCAAAGACAAATGAAATTAATACCTACAAGGATGAGATGTTCCTAAAATGGCTTATGGGAAAAGAGGATGTGGATGCCACTTGGGATAAATATGTGGAGCAAATCAAAAAGCTGGGTATTGAGGATGTCAACAAAGTCAGACAAACTGCCTATGACCGATTCGTTAAAAAATTCCCACAGGCATTAAATCCTCAATCATTTAATATAAGCGACATATTTGGTAAATAGTGTGATTGAAATGGGGGAAGAAATTCCCCCATTCACACAATGCAGGAGGTGCCAATAATGGCAGAAGTGAAGATTCAGCAGCATAATTTGATATATAAAAAGCCAAACCTCATCCAGGCAATAAAAAAAGATTTTAAGAAAAATAAATGGTTGATATTGATGGCCCTGCCCGTAGTAGCTTGGTATATTCTATTTCACTACGTTCCAATGTATGGTGTCATCATTGCTTTTAAGGAATTTAGTCCCGTAAAAGGAATCCTAGGCAGCAAATGGGTAGGACTAAGACATTTTCAGGATTTCTTCAGCAGTATCTACGCATGGAGAGTCATCCGAAATACTTTATTGATAAATCTCTATCAGCTTGTCTTTAGTTTTCCGGCACCCATTATTCTGGCACTGTTGCTGAATGAAATCAGAAGTAAGTATTTTAAAAAGACGATTCAAACCGTTACCTATTTACCGCACTTTGTTTCAACAGTGGTTATCTGTGGCATGATTATTGATTTTTTCGCAAGAAACGGTCTGATTAACGATATTATTGCTGCTTTTGGAGGAACCCGAACCATCTTCCTGCTGCAACCGGAATGGTTTAGGACAATTTATGTGAGCACAGGTATCTGGCAGGGTGTAGGCTGGGGGTCAATTATCTATCTCGCTGCACTCGCCGGGATTGATACAGAACTATATGAGGCAGTAACCATCGATGGGGCCGGAAGATGGAAACAGTTTCTTCATATAACTCTACCGGGAATTGCTCCCACGATAGTGATCCTATTAATTATGAATATTGGCCGTATGATGAGTGAAGGATATGAAAAAGTCATATTGCTTTATAATCCTAATACCTATGAAACTGCGGATTTGATTTCATCCTTTGTGTACCGGCGCGGATTGGTGGATGCAAATTACAGCTTCAGTGCGGCAGTAGGGCTATTTAACTCTTTGGTGAATCTGATTTTATTAGCAATAGCGAACTACATTAGCCGCAAGGTTAATGAAACGAGTCTGTGGTAAGGAGTAGAAGATATGGTTATTAAAAGGACAATAGGAGATTATATTTTTGATTCGATGAATTACATTCTATTAGCAATACTCACTTTGATGACTCTCTATCCATTTCTTTATGTTATTTTTGCATCTTTGAGCAGTCCCGCCGAGCTTACGGCGCATAAAGGCTTACTCCTGAAACCATTGGAATTTAACCTGGACGCTTATAAAGCTGTATTAAAAAATCCAATCATCTATTCCGGGTATAGAAATACGATCTTTATTGTAGTGGTGGGAACTGTCTACAATATTATTATGACATCCATGGGAGCTTTTGTTCTCTCCAGGAAAAATTTCTTCTGGAGAGGGCCGATTACCATCATGATTATTTTCACTATGTTTTTCGGAGGCGGCCTGATTCCCAGCTTCTTGTTGGTTCAGAAGCTGGGTTTAATGAATAAAATATGGGCTTTGATCATTCCCGGGGCAATCGGAACCTGGAATCTGATTATTATGAGAACAACTTTTCAGGGAATTCCCGACAGTTTGGTAGAATCTGCCCATATGGACGGTGCAAATGATATCGTAATACTATTTAAAATAGTTATACCACTAGCTTTGCCAACCATTGCCGTTATGGTGCTGTATTATGGAGTAGGCCACTGGAACGCGTGGTTCAGTGCCATGATTTACTTAAGAAAGAGAGAATTATGGCCGTTACAGTTGGCATTGAGAGAAATACTGATTTCCAGCAATACGGATGACATGATGTCCGGAATAGCTCAGGACAGGCAAGCAATCGGAGAAACGATAAAATATGCAACCATTATGGTGGCTACACTCCCTATCTTAGCAGCATATCCATTCTTGCAGAAGTATTTTGTAAAAGGAGTAATGGTTGGAGCGCTTAAGGGGTAAATATCGTACTTATTGGATGTATGCTTGAAAAGCGGATAATTCCATTCCTCAAAGGCTGCTTCAGGGACAGGAAACCTGCACTTCCTGTCCCTGTATGCTATAAGGTACCGGCTTCACGGAAATCGATTGCATCCAAATACCGATCATTACGCCGATCACATCCGCGGCTCTTTCTCCAGAAGTTCCGAATGTCAAAAACAGCTAGTACACGCGTCTGGTAACCGTATGTTTATCAGCAACGGACCAATTGACCAGCGTTGCAGAATCGGACACTGTAAACATAGTGATTTCCAGTCAGGCAACAAGGTGAGAACAGGCCGATTTGCCTGACTGGATAAAATCATTTTTACAGTGACCGATCTATACATTAAAAGCGGCAGCCGGACTATAGGGTCCGACCCGGTTATATCTCACTGCCGGGGTATAAGCAGCTTCTCAGGTTTTGTTTCCGGAGTTTGTAGGGTGTCATATTGAAATAACGTTTAAATACTTCATAAAAGTAGCCCATATTTTCGAAACCGATTTCAAGACAGATATCAAGAATATCCATGTCGGTATGCAAAAGCAGGTTTTCTGCATAGGACATGCGAAGACTGTTAATATACTCTACCGGGGTCGTATTCAAACACTTCTTAAAAGTTCTGCACAGGTAGGAATGTGTTTTTTGCGATATGCGCAGCAGGGCCGGCATACCTTCAATAAAGTTTTCCTTTTCCTTCATGACCGTACACAAGTGATTCAACCATTCAGGCCGTTCCTTCGGGTGAAGATTCTGCGATTTCATGATATAGCGTGAGAAAAGTTCTACCAGCAATGCTCTCAATTCAGCCCTAAGCAAGTTCTGATTTGCGTCGATATTGGTATTGAGGTTTTCAAACCGATATTGAATATATTCCTTCTCCGTTTTCGTGAGAACTACGCTGGGGGGCATTTCCGGATGCAATAAATGATCTTTGGGAAAACCCTCTCCAAGAAACTCAAAAATGGATTGGATAGTTTCTCTATAGAAGGAGAGGTTGATAAACTGGCAGTCTCCCTCCTCCGTTTGTTCATAATAGTGTATATCACGGTCTCTGATAAAAACAAGCGTATTTTCATGAAGCAATTCTCTTTTCCCGTTAATGCAATGAATCACACTACCTTTTACGATCAAAAAGAGCTCAAAAAAATCATGGCAATGCTCACCTACCGTATTTTTCACAGAGGCTATAAGCCGGTAGTGGGCCTGTATTTTCGGATCAATAGCATTAACGGCAGTTAACCTTGCACATCCCATATAAGCACCTCATCAATTGGTTGGATTAAATACAGAAAAAAGTATTCATTTAAAAATTTATTGTTTTCCAATATCAAAATACCATAATTTTTAGGTCAAAGCAAGAGGAGAATTCCTTGCGCATTGATGCTATAATCAAGGTACTACGAAACGAGGAGTTGGTCATTATGAATCTGGTTCAACAACGAATGCACTTTGAAGAAACGAAAAAAATCTATGAAAGTGTAAAACTAACCTTTCTTGGAGTCGATGGTTATGATATTTATAATCCTTCCATCCCCTTTTCCTGGCAGGGCAAACAATACATTTTCGGGCGCATGGAAAGACACGATGAGTGGGCGCGTTCCCAGGTACGACTTTTTGAGAATACAAGCAAGGACCATTGGACCCTTGTACCAGACTCCATGATCTACCCGTTGGAAGACCCGTACATTTCCGTTATCAGTGATACCCTCGTCCTGGGCGGAACCCACGTACGGATGAAACAAGGAAGCATTGATACCTATTACGGATATTTTTACAAAGGTACGGATGTTGATGATTTGTATTATTTCACTACGGGACCGGACCGTATGAAAGATATTCGACTGGTTCAGCTTCAAGATGGAAGGATTGGGGTTTTTTCTAGGCCCAGAAACGAAGAGATTCGCAAGAAATTCGGTAGTGAATCCGTAATCGGTTTTATTACCATCGACAAACTGGAGGATTTGACCGCGGAAATCATTGAAAAAGCTCCCCCTATCGAAGGGCTGTTCGATAAAGGCGAATGGGGCGGTTGTAATCAGGCCTACTGCCTTGACAGTGGCTTTATCGGGGTGATCGGTCATAAATGCTATAAAACCGTAATGGAAAATGGCAAAGAAATTCTTACTTACATGAATATCTCCTTCGTACTGGATGCTGTAAAGCATCAGGCTCTGGATTGCAAAATCATCGGCACCCGTTCCTGCTACCCGGAAGGGCCTGCCAAACTCCCCCGTCTGGTGGACTGTGCCTTTACTTCGGGGATCACCATGAGATCGGACGGAAAAGCCGATCTGTACAGCGGAATCGGTGACTGCGAAGCAGGCAGAATCACCATTGATTATCCCTTTGAGGGGTATGGCAGGATCGTAAACCCGTAAGATAAAAAAAGAGAACATCCCAGAATACACCGATCCGTAATTAACCAAGCATTTGAATTATAGGGCTATTTTTATAGAAGTTTTAAGAAGATCTCCCACCTATAGATCCTACTCCTTGTCACCGCTCATGAATTCTATGATGGCCGCACTGACAATTTTTTGCTGTTCCTCTCTGGATATGGACGCGGTTTGATCCCCCTTCTGGTCCCCATACCAACCGTTTTGGGCATGGTTTCCGCCCTCAACGGGAATCCACTTTGTATCCTCCGGCAACAGTTTCCTGGAAGCATCCACCTTCTCCTTTCCAACCAACCCGTCTTTCGTTCCATACAGGGATAAAACCCTTACCTTGGCGGCGGAAAGATCGTTGCTTTTCTGGGGATACGCTGCCAGCAGGATCAAACCATTGATTTTGTCCTGATGTTTATAGGCAAATTGTGCTGCCATCACACCGCCCAGCGAGTGACCTCCGATATACCACTGCTTGATTTGGGGATATTTTTCCATCACCTTTTCCGCTTTATCCGGAGAAAGTATGGCCAGATTCAACGGCATAGGTACGACCACGGCAGCAAACCCCGATTCAGCCACTTTTTCGGCTAAGGGTGCATACGCTTCGGGCGCGACTTTTCCACCGGGATATAGGATCAGCCCCTTGGTAACGGTTTTACCCTTCGGCGTATATTCAATCCAGGGCGAGCCTTCATACAGGACCTTGTCGTTGGAAGCCAGCATAGCCTGGGCTTCCGGCATTGCTCTGTAATAATCGCTTGCATAGACAGCGATGATGATCAGTGCGATTGGAACCAGCAAGAGCAGTAACATCCATCTTTTCGTAAACAAATTCTTCAAAACCTTACCCTCCCTGACTTTTCGCTTTGGCCATCTCCAAAGCGGTTTTTCGTTCATTCCAGTAACATTCTACCACCGAAGTATTCTTCCTTGAACTCTATATACGAATTTTCATCGTTATTTATAATCTCTCTATTTTCTTATTTCTGCGGGAAAACCATCCTCAATTAATTCGATGTAATCTTCATTATATCATCATAGTATGATCAGTTTCTATCTTGATTTTGAGTATGGCTCAGGTCGTTTCCATTGAAGTAGTAAAGGTGTTACTCAAAGACAAATATGGGGGCATCGCCGCTTTGCATAATTTGAATCTCCGGGACAAGGGACCTGTCCCCTCGTCCCATAGAAAAACTCCCCTTTGCGTAGTCCTGAATTTTTGTTTTTCAGGTGTCTACTCAATGGGGGAGCTTATCACATTTTTTATGCTTTTTCTAATTTAGCTTCAGCCGCATTAACTAATGTATTCTGTATATTTGATATGTCTGTAGAGGTAAGGGTTAGAGGGTATTTATTGTTGTTAGCACAATATGCGGCGGCAACTCCTGCGGCATCACCAAAAACACAAAGATTAGGCAATACTCTCATCTCAGACCAAGCCATGGAAGAACACCCTGATGTATAGCCAGGGATAAGAACATTTGCTACATAGTTTGATACTAAAGATGCATATGGGATATATACAGGGTTATAAGGAGTATCTGGTGTAATTCCTATGTCTGGTCTTAACCTACTTTGAACATCAACACCCCATATGTAATTACCACTGCTATCCTTCAAATCTTCAAATTTATATGCATTAATATCAGTTTGATAAAACCCAAGCCCAATTCTACTTGAATAATTTGAAGCATCAGCACCATTGTTGGATGAATCCCCTGCATTGCTGCATTCCGCAGTAGTAAATTGATAATTACTATTTTCTGTGCCATTAGATGTATTTCTTGATGAATTCATTGCATGTATAGTTTCTCTTAAATATAAAATATCTCCAACAACTGGATAACCATTGCTACCATAGACAAAATCTGCATTTGCAAAGCCATCCATTTCTTTCATTGCATTAATAAATTCTGTTGCATTATTTTTCAAAAAGTTTCTCGCATCTGCCCAGGCCTGGTCAACATCTTTATAATCTGTGCGTTTATTAGATGGATACCGAGAGGTATTCCTATCTCTATAATATGCCCTTCCATCTACGTTAAACAACAAAAATGTATTAACCCACCAATCTGATGCTCCACTTCCGTTTTGTGCGGCATTTAATGGTTTAATAGCATACCCATGCGGTCTACTTGGATTGCTTGGGTCTTGTAAACCATATTTATTATTAAAATCAACAATCTTATGTTTGCCATTTTGACCTGCATATGCGCCCCATCCACCATAGCATCCCCATGTTATTTGTGTCTGCCCATTTACAATTCTCTGGCTTTTTTCAAATACCATGTCCCCATATGTTGTATCAGTAGGTGGTGGCTGTATACCAGTCATTTTAACCATTAGGGTCGCAACTTGTTGTCTTGCTACTTTATTTCCTGTACATTCATCTGTATCTAACAAGTTACTAGGCCAATCATATCTTCCTACCGTCACAGTAGAGGGATTAGATAATCTTAGGAGTCGGCCTTCTTCGGATGCATCAATAAATACAGTGCCTGAAACAGTTTCATGGCAAGACCCAAATTTTACATATCCATCCTTTGTGTCTCGGTAAACATTCCGTATATTTAATGCTGTAATGCGATAAGGATTTGTGGCATATTGAAGATTTTCGACATCATATTTGAATTTTATATCTACAACATTAGTGTGTTTAATTACGTCACTGTAAAGTTGACAAGCCAAAGCATCAGTGTTATAGAAATCTCCCACCTGTGAATTCCACCCCGCAAAGCTTCCTTGCTGTGGTTGTATAGTGATTCCTGTATAAGGGCTTTTCCAATCCCTTTTATCAAAGTAATTTTGCCCTCCTATTGTTCCAAGACTACCAAGTTTATCTATAGGGTCTGGAACAATTAAAAGAATTGATTTGTTAGGGGCATTTGCCGCTGCTTTTGTGGCGGCTGCACATGCTTGTAGACCTCCACCATAAATTACAATATCAGCCATAAGTCATACCTCCTTTTATGGCTATCCACCGTTTGCTAACTGTTATTTATAATAGGCCCAGTTACAACATAGTGACAGTTATCTTAACTGCTCAAAATAAAGCCCTATAAATAAACCCTTTCACTTTATATACATATAAACAAAACAACTTTACTGGGGGCAACGCTCGCCCCAAAACCCCTCCGCGGGGAATGATATGAATATTTTGTAAAGTTTGCATTGCAATGCTTTTATAACAACGGAAGAAATTGCGGAGCAATTTCAACACACCGTTTCAACGAG
>ENA-OFCE01000728-OFCE01000728.1-metagenomes-genome-assembly--contig:-NODE-728-length-20004-cov-22.746153_pt1 | contig 20004 bp, 15 predicted proteins | sample MGYA00153388_OFCE01 | MGnify analysis MGYA00153388
CAAAATCACCCAAATCAGCCCGCCAATTAGCTTAACTCCAAACTGATACTTGCGCCGCTCTTCGCCTGTATGCAGCCAGCTAGATGCTATGCGATCGAGATAAAATTCTTGATTTCCTTGCTGTTCCATCTTTTTCGCCAACCATCCCAGCCAGTGGCGAATTTGTGCCGATCGCAGTTCCTTATTTCTGGGATACTGCTTGACTTGTCCAGTCATTTGGCGGCGAATATAGGCAGTTAATAGATATTTACGCTGTTCTTCTGCGGAAGTTATGCGCTTCCAAGATTCGATTAAAATATCCTCATAGGCCAGAGCCATCATACTCAAAAGCAAGGGAACTTTTGCTAATTTCAATAACTCCGGTTCCTTCTCTATACTGTACCAAAGTTCGCGGCTTCTGGCTTCTAGCAGATAGTTTTGAATTTGAGTTTCTGTCAAAGGTTTTAACAAAACTGCTGCTTGCAGTTTAAATCGACTCTGGCAGTTTTTGTAAGCTTCAAAACCGCTACAAACTACTAAGTGTTTGGGTTTAAATTTGCTTTCGACAAACTGATTGATTGCTTGAATGCAGCTATTTTGGCGGTGGGTTTCAACTTCATCCAAACCGTCGAGGAGAGGCAGCAATTTTTGTTCGGCGAGCCATTTTTTGCCGATCGCCGGAGAGATGCTGTATTTGTAATGAAGTTGAGCAATTAACCAATCGGCGATCGCCCCGGATTCTGCTTTCCACGATCCGAGTTCAAACAATACCGGTATGGGGAAACTAGGATCTTTTTGGGCGCGGGAAACTAACACCAGAGCCAATTCTAGCAATGTCGTGGTTTTGCCGGAACCCGTCGCGCCCAAAATCACCAATTTGCCGCTGGTGCGATCGAACACTTTAGCCATGCTAGCTTTGGGAGGAAGCCGAAAACTCGGACGGTTGCCCGCTTTCACTTCCACATCCCAACAGCGACTAACACCCAGAGGTGGCGAGTCTTGGCTGAGTTTAGCCTGCACAGTAGCGTGCAAAGACTGGGATCTGCCTGCTTGGATTTCCCGCTGCACCTGAGAAAGCAGTAAATCGCGAGGCGGTTGTAATTTGTGAGGAATCAATCTTGACATTTTAGTTACTCAACTGCACCTCGCGCCGGATGTTTACGTTGCCTCCCTTTGAGCGCAACTGGCTCGCAAGCAACAGTACCATCACTACAGGTGTCAAGTATATATGGACTGAAATGATTGTGACAATTATCGATGTTAAATTTTAGGAACTAATGCGGAAACATCAGCCATGACTAAGTATTTTCACGATAGAAGGGAATAGTGGTGGCGCCAGATTTTGCCGGGAAATCCTGATAAATCCGCCCTAACTACATATTTTCCCTCTACATTCACTCGCGATCGCGCTAACTTGCCAACAAAAATTATTAGTATAAATACAGAAAGGTCAATTATGCCATTTACTTCTACCCAAATCATCATCACAGGCTTAGCAGGGTTAGCAACAGCGGTAGGAGTGGCTGCTGCAACTATACAGTCGGGTGCGATCGAACAATCCAATCCCCCCGTTGCAGAATCAAGGGAAGCCGCCAGAAACCCGATCGTACTGGTACCGACAAACAATGGCGAATCTGAACAACCTGAACCTCTGCAAGCAACAATCTCGCCCACTGCGTCTGAGGAATCTGCGCCAGAGCCGGCAAAAACGAGTGTTGTTGAAGCCCCGCTAATCGCAGGAGTGTCGAAGTCAAAAAATGAACCAGTGGTTGTCACGCCCCCAAATTCCGGCTGTAGAATCGCCCAAGCTGTAGTCAACGATCCGAATCCACCGCTGAATGTGCGATCGCACCCACAGGTAAATGGCAGCAAAATAGTAGGAAAACTTAAAAATAATACCTTTGTTTCTATCGCCCAAGAACAAAACGGTTGGCTGCGAATTACCGAACCTCCCGGTTGGATTGCGAAAAACCGCACCGAAAGCAGTTGTCCCAATGTCAAACAGCAGATTAATTTCTTGCCGGGGGGAGATGAGGCGATCGTTAAAGGTCGAATTATCGGCGGTGGCAGTCACTCTTACAAAATTCGCGCTGCTAAAGGTCAAATAATGACTGTTAGGAATCGAAAAGGTGTTTTTCCACTAATTCTGACTCAGAATGGCAAATCTTTGACTGGAGATAACTATACAGGCAATGAAACTGAGTGGACTGGAAAAATGCCTTTTACTGGCAATTACACATTTGAACTAGACTCAAATTTCCGGGGATTTGAATACGAATTTTGGGTAAAAGTACGATAAATATGTAGGTTTTTAGCATGATAATTACGCACGGGTGGTCAGAAACCGGGTTTTTACGAGAAGACGCGTTGTGGCGCGCAGATTCGCGAAAAAACCCGGTTTCTTTGTCGGAGTGCATAAGTCCTAAGATTAAGGAATCGCCCCCAGCGGAATATCGAGAATCGCGAATTTCTGCCAATCTTCCGAATCAAAGTGCCACCATTCAGTTGTAATCCCAATAAATCCCTGTTTTTTCATCGCATCTTCCAGTAATTGACGATTTTTCCGAGATTGGGCGCTGCCTCCTGCGTAATCCCTGTGCGCTTTTGCGGTAAAATCATCAAAGGGCGTGGGCATTTCTAATTCTTTGCCAGTGCGATCGACTAAAGTTAAATCCACAGCAGCACCGCGATTGTGCCGCGAACCCCTAGCAGGATTAGCAACATAGTTCGGATTTGGCAAAACTTCCCACATTTGCTCAGTCACAGAAAAAGGCCTGTAGCAATCGTAAACTTTTAAACCCAGTCCGATTTTTTCTAAATCAGTTTGAACTAGCGATAACTTTTGAGAAACAGAACTTCTCAAGGCACATTTGGATATAGGGTAAAGTTTTCGTTTCAAGAAATTGTTAGTCGTGGCGTAGCGAATATCGAGGCGAATGTTGCGATTGACGGTGCGGATATCAACAAGTCGCGCCCAACTGGGAAGTTGACTCATAAAAATGCTTTCAGGTGCTTCTGGGGTTGGTTCTGGTTGAGTAATTTGCACTTGTGGCGGCTCCGCTGCACGGACAAATATGGGATCGTGTAGACCGATCGCACATAGCAACATTATCATAAATGCGATCGGGTATTTTCCAAAACGATTAAATTTCATAGCTGTTCTGATTGTGAGTGTTAAAAAGTAGATTGAGGTCGTTGTTCTGTGCTATAACCAGTATTATCTAGTAACCGCGACAGCAAGGGGAGCTATGAAAACTGCAATTTCACTTCCAGATTTAGTTTTTGAAGAAGCCGAGGCTTTGGCTAGTCAGTTAGGGTTATCACGCAATGAACTTTATACAAAAGCATTGCAGGCGTATCTGCGGCGACACAACCGCGATCGAATTTTGAGCAAACTAAATCAAGTCTATTCTGAAGAGTCCTCTGAACTAGATCCTGTCTTGGCAAAGATGCAATTTATGTCCTTACCTCATGAGGATTGGTAATGTATCGCGGAGAAATTTGGTGGGCCAACTTGCCCGATCCAGTTGCTTCTGAACCTGGATATCGTCGTCCAGTCTTAATTGTTCAGGATGATACTTTTACTCAAAGTCGTATTAGCACTGTAATTGTCGTCATCATTACTTCTAATATGCGGTTAGCGTCAGCACCAGGTAATGTTTCGTTACCGAGTAAAGCCACAGGTTTACCCAAGGATTCTGTGGCTAATATTTCTCAGCTTTTTACTGTGGACAAAACGTTTTTAATTGAGTGCATTGGCACAATACCACAGGATTTACAGGAAGAAATAGATGAAGGATTACGCTCAATCTTGTATCTTTAGTATGAAATTCAAAAGATTTTTAAATTCCCAAGCGTTGATACACTAAATCTAAGTGCCTCAATTGGTACTGCGGATCGAAACAATCATCAATTTCCTTGCTCGTCATCTTAGCTGTTACCCGATCGTCCTTGGCAATCAAATTGTAGAAATTGCCTTCAGATTTGTTCCAAGCTTCGTGAGCACAAGATTGCACAATTGTATATGCGTCTTCGCGACTCGTGCCTTTTTCTACTAAGGCTAACATCACGCGCTGGCTGAAGATGACTCCGCCGTAAAGATTCATGTTTCGCTTCATATTTTCGGGATAGACTAGCAGGTTTTTTACTAAGTCTGTGGTTTCTACTAACATGAAGTGGGTAACAGTGGAACTGTCGGGCAAAATCATCCGTTCTACGGAACTGTGAGAAATGTCTCTTTCGTGCCAAAGCGCCACGTTTTCTAAAGCTGCGACGGCGTTGGCGCGGACAATTCTTGCCATTCCGGTGAGTCTTTCCGATCGAATCGGGTTGCGTTTGTGGGGCATGGCGGATGAGCCTTTTTGCCCTTTGGAAAAGAACTCTTCGACTTCGAGAACGTCGGTGCGTTGCAGGTTGCGGATTTCGACTGCAAAACGTTCGATCGATGCGGCTAACAGTGCTAAGGTTTGGACGTATTCGGCGTGTCGATCGCGCGAAATGACTTGAGTCGATGCACAATCGGGTTCGAGTCCGAGGTTTTGACAGGCGATCGCTTCAATTCGCGGATCGATATTAGCATAGGTTCCGACTGCGCCGGAGATTTTGCCGACTGCAATGGACGATCGCAAATTCACCAATCTGGCGCGGTTGCGAAAGACTTCTGCCAGCCATCCTGCTAGTTTAAAGCCAAAGGTGATGGGTTCGGCGTGAATTCCGTGCGATCGGCCAACCATCACAGTATTGCGGTGTTGTTGGGCCTGATAGCGAATAGCTTGGCTCAAATCTTCGACACGTTCTAACAAGATATTGACGCTAGCGACTAATTGCAGCGCCAAAGCAGTATCGAGCACATCGGAACTGGTTAAGCCGAGGTGAATGTAGCGGCCGGCATCGCCTACATATTCATTGACATTTGTCAAGAAAGCGATCATGTCGTGGCGGACTTCCGCCTCAATTTCGAGGACTCGTTTCGGGTCAAAATTAGCCTTAGCTTTAATTTCTTCGACTGCGGCGGCGGGGATGTAGCCAAGTTCGGCTTGAGCTTCGCAGACAGCAATTTCTACTTGTAGCCAGCTTTTGAGCTTGGCGGTTTCAGTCCAGATGTTGCCCATTTCGGGCAAAGTGTAGCGCTCTATCACGGTGGGAGTTGGGGAATGCGATCGTCTTATTGTACCTCTGTGTGGGGATGCAAGAGCCATAGGATTTAGCATGGGGCCCAGAAACCGGGTTTTTTACGAAAATACTTTGTTGTAGCCCGCAGATTCGGTAAAAACCCGGTTTCTTTGGTTGGAGTGCGATATTCTTTACCGATCGCCGATTATAAGTTAAAGCTTATTCAACCGATCGCTCTACCACAATCTTTGTACTGGGTAGCTGTCGAATACAGCATCAATACTTAAGATAGGCATTTGAGTCACAACGGCTTGAGCAATTAAGAGTCTATCGAATGGATCGCGATGAGCATTTGGCAATGTGTCTAATGCAAAAATATGAGCTAGCTCGATCGGCAAAATTTGCAATCCATTGACTTGCTGCTGGCGTTCTATCAATTCAGTTAAAGACACGTTCAGTGTTAACTTCCCAAGCTGAAGCTTAATTTGCATTTCCCAAATACTAACCAAGCTCGTAAATAAAGTATGAGTTGGATCGGTGATAATATTCGTCGCTTGTTGCGATAAGTTTTGGGGAGAAATCGCCAGCCAAATCAAGACGTGCGTATCCAGCAAAATATTCATGCTTCACCCAACCAAAACGCATCAGGAAGTGGCTCGTTAAAATCCTCACTCATCCAGCCCATCCCTTGATGCAGACCCAAAACTCGTTGTTGCGGAGGAGGAGGTGCAGCTTCAACTGAAGTATTTTCGGGGATCGATCGCATCTGTCGTTCCAGCAAAAACTCTGCAAAAGTTAACAAAAGCTGCTGATTTTCCGGGAGTAAGTGCTGTAACTTGCCTAGCAAATCTTCCAAAAGTTCGATCGTTTGAGAAGTCATCTTATTCCCCTCAATGTTGGCGATAGTCTCATTTTATCGGAACGTATACTGTTTCAGTTTAACTGTGCGATCGTCCTATTGTACATCTGTGTGGGTATCTAACAGTCATAGGACTTACACATGGGGTTCAGAAACCGGGTTTTTTACGAAAATATTTCGTTGTAGCCCGCAGATTTGGTGAAAACCTGGTTTCTTTCTTCGATTGGAGTGCAGAAACTACGTTTTTGTATTTTTGTCATTTGGGCGATCGGCTACAATATCCTAAACCTCATTAGCTGGCATTCTTCTATATTCGCCTATAACCATGAATAGCCATTACAGTCTCATCATCCAGTGGTCAAAAGAAGATCGACTTTTTGTTGTCAGCTTGCCTGAGTTTACCGATGTCATGCAGCCTTGCACTCACGGACACACTTACGAGGAAGCGGCCAAACACGGACAAGAATTGTTAGAAACATTGATTGAAATCTATCAAGAAGATGGCAAGCCTCTACCAGAACCTCAGACCTTGGGGAGAAGCTTAACTTTAATCACCCAATGACTGATAGCACCAACTTGGACGCCGCAGGAGATTGAAGGTATCTAAGTATCGAATCCGATCGCACGCTGCGACTGTAACAGCGGCTTCCTTCGCTTCATTCAATAAGCCTTGACGGCAATCTAGGTTCCACAAAGGATGAACGATAATAACACTTATATCCCTCACAGTCAAACCCGGTAGAGGGCCGAACTGTTGCGCGGAACAACTAAACGAAGCACAAAATGTATCGCGCAAAGCAGTTGCTTTCAATACCCAATTTTCTAAGTCTGGAGTAGAAAAATTCCCATCCAGTCCGCATTGAAAATTGCTGCTGGCTAATCCCCTCAGCAACGAAAGCCCCAAACGCCAATCCAGCAAACCGTGATAGTTCATATTGCGGTACTGCTGCAAGCAATCGTAACAGGAAGAGTCGCATTTTTGGCGGTGTTCTGGTGACATTATCGCCTCAGCAAAGCTATTTTGAGAATTCAGAATTTTGTCTAAAAGGATGTCTTCCCAGTGATGATCTAGCCAGTAGGTAAAGCCAGAACCATTAGCAAGCCGATCGCTAATTACAATTTCTCCTACTTTTTCCCCAGTATCCTGTAATTCAGCCTGTCGCAAACCGCTCACGTCTAATTCTTCAGGATCGATGTCTAACTCCTGTGCTGCTACAGCACGAACCATGAAAGCGGCTGAGTAGAAAGCAGCTTTGACGGCGGAACCGCGTGCAATAGGATCGAGGCACAATCCATCCGGTACAGCAGCGGGTTTTATCCGCAGTACGCCAGTGGTTTTTGGGGCAACGATCGCAATTTGCTCTGACTCGCCTTGCTGTTTAAACTTCACATTATTTTTATTCTGAAATCGCTCATCAATCCACTGATCTGGTAACAGTTTATCATCGCGTCCAAATGTTGCTTTTCCGATTGCTCCCTTAAATAGCTGTCCTCGATTGTCATTCACCCGAAAAACGCGACCGGATGGAGAAAAAGCTGTCTGAGTATTTGTGTTATTTACTAACTCAAAATCTGGAGACTGTGACTCGGCTACACTGGCTGCACCTGTAATTAACGCATCGTATTCATCTTTAGCGTCTGCCCCGCGATTGAGGCTGGTACGGAAAGCTAAAGGGACAGCCCACTGAAAGACTCGAAATCCCTGTTCGTCAGTTGCCCCGCATTTCGGACAGACTGTATCTTCAAATATTGTATTAGCAGTGTCCGTATGTTGGCATCGCTGACACCTCAACATCCATTGGCGATCGCTCAGAGGTTCGCCAGCAGGAACCAACCCGTTTGTAGTGTCGGGAATTAACGATGCTGTAAACCCGATCGCAGTATAAATCCGCTTATCTTTAGTTTTTTCGGAACCAGGGGCAAATTCAGAGACAGCTAAATCTAAATCTCGATCGATAGTAGAAACTTTTTGTTTTCTGGACGGATCGTGATGGTACAAATCGCGCACTCTTGAGGGCATCCCGTACATCGGCAAAACCCCGCCCTCAGCAAGGCGTTCTGCTAATCCATCTCCAGTCAATTCTAAGTTATTGGCACACTCATCAATTTTATTAAACAAATCCTGACGTGCATACTCTTCAAGTTTGTTTTGATCGATACCTTCAACACCGACTAGCAGAGAATTTATGATCTCGGTGACTTGCTTTGATTTCTCTAACCAATTACGAACTTGTTCGCGGCGTTCTTCCGTTTCCTTCCACTTTTTAAGTGTACCAAATTCACCGTGACTGTCCGGCTTTTTTTCTACCTCCCAGCAGGTGACACCAGCATCCTTAAATGCACGTCTCAAACATTCTTTGGCTAGGAGACGTTGCACGATCTCAAGCTGTGGCATAGAAAGAAAAGGAACTGGTGGCGGATCGCCCGTAATTTTTTCAGGATGGCGGTAATAAAATTCATCGTGGGATCGACCCCGACAGAGAGTAAGTACGATCGCGAAAGCCTGACCCCGGCGCCCCCCGCGACCCGCACGCTGCTGGTAATTAAAGCGCATAGGTGGCATATTTGCCATCACAACAGCCATTAAACTGCCAATATCAATTCCCACCTCCATTGTGGTAGTCACGTTCAAAATGTCAATGATATCTACTGCTGGGATAAAATCTCTTTTTTGTTCGCCAAAATTCACGATGATGTTGCGGAAATGTCGCTGTCTTTCGGCTTGATCGTCGGTTTGTCCGGTCAACTCTTCGCAGTGCAACCGCAATGGTTGACGCTTATTTACAGCTTGGGTGGCGAAATAATTGCGATCGTATAAATCCGCACATATTTTATTAGGTTGCGCCGATAAATTTGCCAAGCAATTAGTACAAATACCTCCTGCACGGTGCAGGTGAGGGCGCTGGCAAGAATCGCACTGCCACACGGGGTCATCGGACACAGCAACTCGTACAGATAAATGCCGGGGATTAAGTTTAAAATGGTGGTGCTGACCGCATTCGCAAATGGCAGATTTCAATGCCTGCTGCAATTCCTGTTCTGAAATTCCGCAAGCTTCTGCACACTCTTTAATATATTTACGAATTTTTGGTCGCGCATCACCCCAGTCTTTCCAGTCATCCAGCGGATAATCTTTAGGTTCTTGCGGATACCTGTACAATTCACCTAAAATTCGCAAGCTGCTGTCACAAATGCTCTCAAATACAGAGGGTGAAAGTCCGCATTGGATTGCTAACTGTTCTAATTGATTTGGCGGTAAATTCAGGCGAACATAACCCAGACCCGATGCTTCAATCCCAAAGTACAGGCGACTAAAAAGTGTGTCGCAGACCTCAGATTTAACTTTAGAGCGAAGTTTGTTTTCTCGCCTTTCCTCTGCGCCAGGAGACAATTTAGATTTCCATCCTGCGGTATGAGAGGAAAAATCAAACAATTTTGTCCAATGATGCCAGTCACTATCATAATTAAATTCCTGGTAATCGACATCATTACCAGCAGGATTGACTCCCAAAACTTTCAATCGCTGCATGAGCAAACCAGGCTCTTGATTGTCGCCTTCAAACAGTATTCTGAGAGGCACTGTGCGGGTATTGCCTATTTGCTGAATTTCGTTGAGTACCTTCTGAGCGTTATCTCGATCTTCCTGCAAGTTTTTTACTACCACAGGCGAAAGTTCTGCTGGCCAGGTCGAGTTAGCTAATTCAAGCTTTTCCTCTAACTCGCTTACTATATTGGGGTGACGTTGGGCAAAAAGCATAGATTCAGGACGAGTAGGCTGACCGTATTGTTGAATATCTTCTAACAGGTGGGGTTTTCCGATTGCGAGTTGTCCAAGTTCATCAAAAAGTGCTTCTCGTATTAGATCGTCATAGTGCGATCGCTCAATTCCATTGGATATAGAAGCGGCATCTTCACGACTATCAGAAAACACTACTAATTTGCGGGATTCCGCGTCTTCTGGTAGCTGATAAAACAGTTCTTTAGACAGCAGTTGACTCACTTTAGAAAAACCTGTTCTGAAGCCACGGATTGGAGATTTTCGATACAGTCGTTTGCTGTAGTCAGCACCGCAGCAAGCACAAACCGCAGGTAAAGCTTTAACTTTTCCCTCATTTTCTGGTAACAGGTTCGGTCGATAAAAAATATAACCTTTTACTGTCAACTCATCAGATAAATCAGGGTCGCCTAAACTAACTATACCGCTGCGAGTATCTAGCCATGCCTTGTCCCAGCAACCTGACTCTGCTTTTTTAGACTGTCCCCAACCCTGCGCATCTTCATCAATCTGTCTGGACGGCCAGAATATAGCAAATTCTTTGTAAGTCCTCCGATCGAGAAATTTTCCAGCTTGTCTGTCAGGAATTCCTTCAATATCTGGTTCTGTAGGCAAAAGTTCCCATCCGTCATTATTCTGTCTGGTCAGCCTATTTCCCCCAAGAAATACAGTTTTGCACTGTTCGCAGTAAAGAAGTTCTAAAACTCGGTAATTATCGCAAAGTATGGGAGGATTTTCTACAAATAGTTTGCCGACAGGTCTATTTTCACCAATTTCGTTTTCCTCACACCCGTGATTTGGCTTAGTGCAAGCCCACAGCCCTTCGATATTCCTGAAAAACCAGTGCAGCCTGAACGATGGCAAGGAAGTTTGGTCGGATAAACCGCGAGCGACAAGCAATCCTCTTACTGCCAGTTTGAGATTTTCATTTGTTAAGTCATTACCGAACATTTTTTGACCAAAATTAGCGATCAATACGGCACGGATTTTGTCATCAACGTTACAAGCATCGACCATTCTAGCGCCAATAGCCGCGCTTTCTGATTCCACAATTTCGCGGCAAGCATTGTATGCAGGCGTCTCCCGCAACGTTTTTATATTGTTTATTTCGGGTGCTGATGCCAATGCGATGAACGGTTCGACATCAAGGAATTCTTGACCTTTAATTGGTGGAATTGGCTCTAAATGACCCGGTATAATCTGTTGGGAATGCCATTCAACGCCGAAGAATTGATTCAGGAATTCTAAGCTTTTTGGATCGTCTGGTTCCAGAGATGCACTAGAGGCAAGAATCCGCAATTTTGGATGGCCTGGATACAGCCCCAAGCGTTGCAGCAACAGTCGCAACAAATAAGCTACTTCAGTCCCAGAAGTGCCGCGATACAAGTGCAATTCGTCAACAATTAAATGAAAGACACTGCCATCTTTGTTTAACCATTCCTTCGTTTTTTCAAATATATCTTGATCGATATTCCGCATCAGCATGATACTGAGCATAGAATAATTAGTAATTAAAATATCTGGCGGGGCATCCTTCATATCCCAGCGACAGCGCATTTCTGACCCATCTAAACGCGGGAAAAAGAACCTCACATCATCATCGCCAGTTTGATTTGCGTGTTCGCTAGCTTTAGTGGCTGATTGCTCCATTTGCTGTATTGCTTTGAGCAGTTCTTCTATTTTTTTGCTATTAGGTTTACCATTTTCTTTTAATTCATGCCCCGGTACGGGCGTAACGCCGTTGTATCTTCCAAAATAAACTCGGTTGCCTTTTCGATTATTTAGAAACCACTCTCTAGCAAAATCGGAATCTAGGGCGCGGCGAAGTCGAGTTAGCTGGTCTTCAACTAAGGCATTCATGGGATATAAAATGAGGGCGCGAACAGCAGCATCCCGGTTTTCGTGACTTCTCTGAGGAACGCGATAAGATTTCTTAAAACTGTGGTTTTTCTTCCCTACAGGGTTACATTCGTTCTGCCAATCCTTATTTTCCCACCAGTCATTGAGGTAGGCTGGCTCTTGTTTAGGAGCATTCCAATTCCTCGATTCTTTGGCAAGGTAAGCAAATAGCGGTAACATAAAAGATTCAGTTTTACCTGAACCAGTACCCGCCGTTACTACAGCATTTTGACCTTCTAATGCCTTACACAGCATTTCGATTTGGTGGCTATACAATTCGTAATTGCCTACAAGTCCGCAGGAGGCAAGCTGTTTAAAATCTTGAAGGGCAGATTCATCTAATCCTGGTACGTTTGAAATATCTAAATCATGGATAGTTTTACCCGATCTTTGATAGCGGGGCATCGGTTCAATCCAGGGTTCTTGATGGAATGCACCGGGTTGGCGTAGCAGTCTTTCGCGTTCTTGTTCTATTTCGGGGAATTGAGTTCCGAAAGCGGTTTTTATGTATAATAAGAAGTTGTCACGGATTGTATTAAAGGCATTAATTGGATCGTGCATAAATTACCTCACTATGTTATATTTAAAGATTGCTGCAAGAGTGTCTGACCTAATTTAGCTGCGGTCATTTCTGCTATTTGAGGGGGAATTGCAGAGAATAACTTGAATCCCTGAATTTGCGGATCGTGCGGCAATTTTTTTACATATGTTGCTGCATAACCGGAACAAAGAGTTAAGGCTCTTTCTAGGAGTCGCGGCAGATTCGCGCTGGCTGGTACTGCCATAGTGAATCTGCGTTTGTCGTAGATCAGGACATTCCGCCGCAGTGCTTTAAGAATAGCATACCTTCCCCAATCAAGGTCTATTTCTGTACAGATTCCATCTTGCCAAAAATAGTACGATTGGGTGTTTCGCGATGGATGACTGTATCGGCTGATACGGATATTAGTCTCGGTTTTTTCGATGGTTTTAAATTGTAATGAACTAGGTTCAAAGGTTTGGTGTTTCCAGTTCAATTCAGAATCGTTAGACCATTTGAGGGTAGCTAAGTAATCGTCAATACTCGCGGCAAAATGCAGCAAAGACCAGGCTGAGGGCGTTTCGATAAAAGGTATGCCCAGAGAAGATGCGATCGCCTCTAATTCCCTCACATCCTCTGCTTGTACAGCCACTCGCTTCGGTATCAGCACTGATTCACTGGCTTGTTCTTTAATTTCAAGGTTTATGTGATTTCCCACAGACTGACAAGCATCTGATAATTGTTTGATAGTAGCAGGCGATCGCGCTCCTGCTAAAATGGCTTGAGGAAAGCCGGCACAAGGCAATCGCACCAATACAGGACTCGCTGCATAAACCTTATTCTTGCTGCTATCATCGCTAAAATTAAAGTCACAATGACCTAGGGAATCGAGGGCGCGAATTGTTTGAAGTCTTTTATTCTTAATTCCATCTATGTCTGTATTTTCCTCCCTCACACCAGTCTCAAGATTATACAAATAATCAAAAGTTTCCTTAAAGGATGGCCAAGCAAGTTCCTTTTTTGCCGAAATAACGTAGAGCATTTTTTCGCTAGTTTCAGACACGTTCTGCCTCCTTTTGAAATTGTTTCCACAATGCTTTTAAGTTTTGCCGATCTGGCGGGGAAATTTTCTTGCGATCGTGCCACAATATTTCTTTCCATGCCCGCATTTTCTTTCGGTCTTTGCACTTTGACATCGCCGGTTGTGACTCTGCCAAATTGGTGCCGCAAAACATTGCTTGACCGCGATGGCGACCTTTGGAAATCGCCCAAACAGGCTCCCAATCTGTAGGTAGTGATTCCGCTGGGCAGATTGCTATTTGCCCTGGTTCTTTACCTACATAGAAAATCCGCTGCTTTCCTTGTATTGGTAAAAAAGTGTTGAAGTTAAAGTCTGGGAAATCAACGCCCCGTACCAATGCGCCAGCAACGCCCGTACTCCCATTTTCCCTGGTGTGGAGCTTCCCGAAGCGATCAAACTGTTGCGCGTTGCTTTGGCATGGCAAAGAATAGTTTTCTACCAATAACAGAGAACAGCGCCTGATAATATCATCTCCACTGCGTGCTTCAATTAGCAACTTTGTTTCCCCTGGAGTATCGGCTGGTAGTTCATAAATACCTCCGGCTTCCGTGCAATCTAACAACTTATTATTGCAATATACTTTTATTGATTCGCTACCACCTTGCAGCACCAATTTCGGCGGGGCAAACTTAAAGAATTTATTGCCTCTTTCCAGGCGGATTCCCCCAGCTAACTCTAGCCGTACATTAGTCGGGAAAGCTAAGATTGGGTATTCTTGTTTAATGAGTTCGTCACTGCAAGCAGCCTCCGCTTTGAACAAGTGCCACCCACTGGGCAAACCATCTATTATTTGCAACTTTTCAAAGCCTTGACAGCTCGATTCTCCCCATCTTGTCAGCCGTTCTAAACACTGTTCGTGTGCAGCTAAATAAAATGGCTGTTGAGTGGGCAACTGTCGCACTTCCACAATACCAGGCAATCCCTCAGTATTTCCATTGACGAATACTCTAATGGGCGATGCTGGCAGCTTAAAACACCATTTAGTAGAGTTAGAGTCAGCCGATCGCACTTGCAAACCTTCCAGCCAATCAAACTTAGAGGCAATCACCAGTTTTCCGTCTAACTCAGACATCAGAGGTGAAGACAAACCCCCACTATCTTCATAACAAGAAAAGGATTGAGAATTGTCTTCTAAAAGTAACAGCAAATCCTCTTCGGGAAATTCGTGTTTGGTACTGCAACGCAAGCTTATGGTGGCGCGTTTGGCAATTAAATCGAGTTTGCAGCACAATCTCAAGATTCCGTAAATCTGCGTTTTACCTGAAACTTCAGCAGTTCCATCCCAACCGCACAATTCATCAATAATCCATTCGAGCAATGCTTGGCGAAATTCTTGGCGATCGCCAGTTTCTTCTAATAAGCTTAAAGTCCGATTTCGCAGTTGTTTGCGCCCGTGCTTGACTAACAAACGTGCTATCTCTCCCTCAGTAGGATGTGAAATAGGATTTAAGTCAGTAGTGGCAAAAATAGCAGGGAGTGCGCGACGTTCTTTTTCAGTCAAAAGGGTTTGGGCGATCGGTATGCCAACATGAATCCGACTTCCAGTAATGTTGATATTGAAGATCCCTACTTCACCTGATTTGTATTCATTTGCCCACCGCGCTAAGTCATCCCAAAGTATCTTCATCTGGTCGAAGTTTGGATACTGTCCATGTGTAGGTTTGTCACCCAGTAATTTCCGCAGAAGTGGGTAGTAGGCATGGGCTGCAAAATCTTCTTCAATACCAGCAGCGAGAACGAATAGCGCCAAATAGCCGACGTAAAGAGGATAATTTTTTTGTCCATATCGGTACTTCCAGTCATCCATGCTCTGTAAGGCTTTCTGGCAGATGCCCTTACCTTGCACCCGAATAGGACCAGTCTTAACTGCCTTGATAAAATCTGAAAAATCAGCACCGCTTTCTTGACCAATATCTGTTATTAGTTCCTCTGTGACATACAGGTGAACGCTGCGCCCTGCCATTTCATTTTTGAAAAAATGAGCTGCGATTGAATTATTCCATTTTAAATAATCCATTTTTATATTTCAGATAATTTAATTGCGATGGAGAATTTTAAGTATTATAACCTATCAATAGCCATTATAGTCCGATCGTCCAACGATCAAAAAAAGATCGAGTTTTTGTGGTCATATTGCGTAATTTTACTGATATCATGCGGCCTGGCAGTCACGGACACACTTACGAGAAAACCGTCAAACACAGACAAGAATTGTTAGAAAGATTGATTGAACTTTATCAAAAAGATAGAACCATCAAATATACAATTGTTATCCAATGGTCAGAAAAAGATCGATACTTTGACGTACTACGAACCAAGAAACCGGGTTTTTTAACCGAGACTGAGGGTTTTAACGGAGTATTTTCGTTAAAAAAACCTCGGTGGTTGAGCGAAGTCGAAACCCTGACCACCCGTGCGTCCGGGACTAAGCTGGGGCGCATCTAATTTGTACACTTATTTTTATTGAAACTCTTGTGGGCCGTTGCTCCGACGCCGCCCCAAAGGTACAAGCTCAATGCAGTACAGCTTACTATTTTGAATATTTCGTTAGTTTCGGATATTGCGTTTACGCCGCTAAAAGTGTTATCGCTAAAACAACAACCAAAAAATACATCTTGCTATGTTAAAGCAAAAAGCATCGCCAGAGTCAGTTCTGCCGCAAGAAAAAGAGCAAGAATCAATAGCACAATTAGCACAGATACTCAGCCGATAATCCGCACAGCCAAAATTAGTCACAAGTAACGGAGAAGAGATTATAATTCCCGAATCGGTTTGCAATATCCTGCGTCAAGCTGTACAAGCAATGGCATCAGAGCAAGCTATTTCGATCGTTTGTCAGAATCGCGAACTGACGACGCAGCAAGCTACTGATATCCTGAATGTATCGCGGCCATTTCTTGTCAAGTTGCTAGATGAAGGAGCAATTCCTTGTATCAAAGTAGGTTCCCATCGGCGGATTCAATTTAAAGATTTAATCATTTATCGAGAACAGTGAAAAGTGATGCGTCGCCAAGGACTTAAGGAATTAACTCAATTTCTTCAAGAGGAAGGATTTTACGAAGCAGGAATACACGACATAGCTCAAAATTAAGGATGATCAACCATGAAAGACGATCGCATCAATATTTTTTATAGCAACGAAGATGAAGGCTATATTGCTGATATTCCAGATTTAAAATACTGTTCCGCTTTTGGTGAAACCCCAGAATCAGCTTTGCAGGAAGTACAGATTGCTAAAACAGCATGGCTGGAAGCTGCAACAACTGCGGGAAAACTCATTCCAAATACCGATCGGCAATATAGTGAGTAATTCTTGTAGGGGCAAACCCCCCGTGGTTGCCCGATCGGAGAGGGCGCGCACGGGGGCACCGCCCCTACATATCTGCATGAACGATCGCACAAATCCCCCTTACTGCATCCGATCGATCGTCCGATACTGCACCGCCTCCCCCACATGATTGGTTTTCAAGCTTTCATCCCCCGACAAATCAGCAATAGTTCTCGCAACCTTCAAAATGCGATCGCTCGCCCTAGCCGACAGCCCCAACTTCCGAATCGCCATCTCCAATAAATTCCGAGAAGCATCATCCAACTGACACCATTGGTTAATGTGGCTGCTTTGCATCTCCGCATTACACCTCAAGCTAGTTTCCGACTTAAAACGGTCAGTTGCGATCGCCCTTGCCTTCTGTACCCTCACCCGCACCGGTTCCGACTCCTCCCCCGTCGGCTGTCGCGTAATTTCCTCCGGTTTCAAACGATTAACCGCCACTTGCAAATCGATCCGATCCATCAAAGGCCCCGAAAGTTTTGCCCAATATTGTTCCCTCTTTTGCGGCGAACAAGTACACTGTTGAATTGAGTCGCCATAGTAACCGCAAGCACAAGGATTTGTACTCGCAACTAAAGTGAATTGAGCCGGAAACATCACCGATTGTCTAGTTCTAGAAATCGTCACATAACCATCTTCCAACGGTTGCCGCAAAAACTCCAAAACATCTCTTTTAAACTCAGTTAATTCATCGAGAAAAAGGATGCCGCGATGTGCTAGAGAAATTTCACCCGGACGCGGAAAACTTCCACCGCCTACCAGAGAAGGGCCGGATGCCGAATGGTGAGGACTGCGAAAAGGTCGATCGCCCACCAAGCTACCCTTATCCTTCAACAACCCCGCCACCGAATGAATTTGAGTCACATCCAAAGCCTCCTCAAACGTCAGCGGCGGCAAAATACCAGGCAAACGTCTCGCTAACATAGTTTTACCACTTCCAGGCGGCCCCACAAAAATTAAATTGTGTCCCCCCGCCGCCGCAATTTCTAAAGCCCGCCGCGCGTGAATTTGCCCCTTTACATCCTTTAAATCTAAACCCGGAATCCGCCTTTTTGCTAACTCTTCTCGACCGTTTACTTCTACAGGCGAATAAGCTTTAGGATTGTTTAAAAAATCAGTAACTGCAAAAATATTCTCAAAACCGTAAACAGATATGCCCTGTACCAAAGCCGCTTCCTGCGCGTTACCAGCGGGTACAATCAATCCTGAAATACCCATTTTTTGGGCAGAAGCGGCGATCGGCAAAACCCCAGCCACAGCCCGCAAAGTCCCATCTAAGGAGAGTTCCCCTAAAAACAAATGATCTCCCAAAAGTTCCGCGCTGACTTGTTCCGATGCTGCTAAAATGCCAATGGCGATCGGCAAATCGAAACTCGGCCCTTCCTTCCGCAAATCCGCCGGAGTCAAATTAATTACAATACTCCGCATCGGAAAAGAGTATCCCGAATTTTTCAGCGTCGCCCTAACCCTTTCCTTAGCTTCTTGCACCGCAGAATCGGGCAATCCCACAACCACAATTTTGGGTAGCCCTCCCGATACATCAGCCTCAACACCAACCTTTACCGCGTCAACTCCAACTATCGATGCACTCCAAACCCTAGCAAGCATTATTTTTTATCCTTAATTTGCTTGTGCTTGATTCACAATCTATTATGATTAAAAATGACTAATGAATATCGGAAGAGGCAAGAAAAACTTTTCGTTGCCTCTTCCTTTTCTGCTCTTCCTTTTCTCCTGCTGGGTCTTCCCTCTTCCCGCTTCTCCTTTTTCCCTCAAAATCGATCTGTTAAATCAGTTAAATCTAACATCTTGGACTATTCTCGCTTAACAGGCTTTCCGGTAGGTTCCACAAAGAGTGTATTTCTGGTGGAGCGGGCAGGAGAAGCCGCCCATAAAAAGCTTATTGAGAATGGTACAACATCTCAGTTAAATCCCATACACTGCTTCGTTGCCGAACTTTCTTAACACCCATGACAACTTCAGAAACACTTTTCAGTAAAATCATCCGCAAAGAGATTGCGGCAGACATCGTTTATGAGGACGACTTAGCCCTGGCGTTCCGAGATATCCATCCGCAAGCACCTGTCCATATCCTGGTTATTCCTAAACAGCCTATCCCTAAATTAGCCGATGTCGAGTCGGAAGACCAGGCTCTCATGGGACACCTGCTGCTGACTGTCAAGCGGGTAGCAGAACAACTCGGACTCAGCAACGGCTATCGTGTCGTCATTAATAGTGGCAACGACGGGGGCCAAACAGTAGACCATCTACACCTTCACATTCTCGGCGGTAGGCACATGAACTGGCCTCCTGGCTAAAGGCTAATTTTTACGCAGGATTATTTACGGACTCATCCTCAGAAACCCAATTTTTTCTATTGCCAAGGGTTTCTGAAACTGGTTTTTTTTCGTCTATAAACCCAGTCGATCGCTCTTGTTGAGAATGTAGCCCGATCGCACTAGAAACCTGGTCTTAACTATTTTCTGTATAAAAATTATTTTACTAAATACACCGACGATATGTGAATAAATATTAAAAATAATCTCTTCAAGGCCGAATTAAGAGATATTTAAATAGAAAGGCGATCGACCTAAACAACAAAAATTTAATCAAACTGCTGAACAAATCTACAGACAATAGATTCAGCTCTTGTGCTTGCTATATTTAACCCTATTTTCTCCGTAAAATTACTTGATAAATGACTACAAATATTTACTAAAAATCAAGGTTTTATAAATGTTTGTAAAAGCTTGAAAATGTCAGCATTCAGGTCTTGGCAAACTTTAGTTAGTAGTGTTACTAATAGAAGCGTGGGGCATCCCCACAATGAACGTTGAAAATTTAATTAAGCAATCATAAAAACATGACAACAACCGTACAGCGTCGCGAAAGTGCCAACGTTTGGGAACGTTACTGCGAGTGGGTAACTAGCACGGATAACCGCATTTATGTGGGTTGGTTCGGGACTCTGATGATTCCTACTCTACTGACTGCCACCATCAGCTATATTATTGCCTTCGTCGCTGCTCCTCCTGTGGACATCGACGGCATCCGCGAACCAGTTGCTGGTTCCTTGATGTACGGCAACAACATCATTACTGGTGCTGTTGTTCCTTCATCTAATGCGATCGGGCTTCACTTTTATCCGATCTGGGAAGCAGCTTCCTTAGACGAATGGTTGTACAATGGCGGCCCTTACCAGCTCGTAATTTTCCACTTCCTGATTGGCATTTTTTGCTACATAGGTCGTCAGTGGGAATTGAGCTATCGCTTAGGAATGCGTCCTTGGATCTGCGTAGCCTACTCTGCACCTGTGGTATCTGCTACCGCAGTATTCTTGATTTACCCGATCGGGCAAGGCAGCTTTTCTGATGGTATGCCCCTGGGTATCAGCGGCACATTCAACTTCATGATCGTGTTCCAAGCCGAGCACAACATCCTGATGCAC
>ENA-OFCE01000729-OFCE01000729.1-metagenomes-genome-assembly--contig:-NODE-729-length-19998-cov-7.077270_pt1 | contig 19998 bp, 15 predicted proteins | sample MGYA00153388_OFCE01 | MGnify analysis MGYA00153388
ATAAATCGGAGCAGAAAAACATCCGGCAGTTGGGATGGTTTTCTGCGGAGTAAATTCAACTTTAAAGTTCGTTATCCATAACAGAGGAGGTTTTAACCGATGAACAAATTTGCCAGAAAATCAGCCGCATGGCTTCTAGGCCTCACCATAGTCTTTTCCATACCTTTTGCAAGTACAGCGGCTGAACAACCCGCTCAAAAGAATTCCAAAAACGTTATTATCCTGATTCCCGACGGAATGAGTACTACAGGCACAACGCTGGCAAGATGGTACCAGGGGGGAGCCCCTTTAGCCATGGATGAAATGGCCAGCGGTCTTGTGAGAACATATTGGGCTGCCGGTGCTATCACCGACTCTGCTCCGGCAGGTACGGCATTGGCAACGGGAAACAAATCCTATAATAAATTCATCGGTGTTCTACCGGACAAGGTCGACATGCCGGGTGTTCCGGCAGTAAAGCCGGAGGATGCAAAAAAACCGGTAGCTACCCTTTTGGAGGCCGCCAAATTAGCGGGCAAAGCCACAGGAATCATCGCAACTTCAAATATACAGCATGCTACTCCAGCCGCATTTTCCAGTCACTATCCCGACCGGAGCAAATATGATATCCTGGGTGAGCAACAGGTATATAATAATATCGATGTGGTCCTGGGCTCCGGTTACCAATATCTCATGGCTCAGAACCGGAAAGATAGGGAGGACCTTATCGGTGCGCTAAAGGCAAAAGGCTACGACTACGTTACCACTCCGGAACAAATGAAGAAATCCACTTCGGAAAAGCTCTGGGGACTGTTTGCCCCTGATGCCATGGCCTATGAAATGGACAGAGATCCCGGCAAAGAACCCAGCCTGGCAGAAATGACGGAAAAAGCCATTAACATACTTTCCAAAGACGCTGACGGCTTCTTCCTCATGGTAGAAGGCAGTAAAGTAGACTGGGCCGCTCATGCCAATGATCCCATCGGTATAATCAGTGACGTTCTTGCCTTTGATAAAGCGGTAAAGGCAGCCCTTGATTTTGCGAAAAAGGATGGAAATACCGTTGTTTTAGCCTGTACGGACCATGGTAACGGTGGTATCTCCATAGGGAGCGCAGGCACAAACAGCGGATATGATTCTGCTCCTCTCTCCAAATTCATGGATCCGTTAACAAAAGCAAAGCTGACGGGTGAAGGTCTGGAAAAAAAGATCCTTCCCGATAAGTCAAACATCAAGGAAGTAATGGCAGAATACTACGGTATATCAAATCTCACGGAAGATGAAACAAAAGCCATCGCCGCCGCAAAACCCGGCTCATTAAACAGTGTTGTGGGTCCCATGATCAGTAAACGGGCGAACATCGGCTGGACTACCACAGGACATACCGGCGAAGAAGTGACTCTCTACTCTTATCTCCCGGGAAACCAAAGATTAACCGGAGTCATCGACAATACCGACATTGCAAAATACGCGGCGACAGCTATGAACGTGAATTTAGAGGAAGCCACACGGAAACTTTTCGTCCCTGTTCGAGGAGCCTTTGAAGCAAAGGGTGCCACCGTAGCATGGGATGAAACCGATACGGAAAATCCCGTCATCGTAATCACCAAGGGTACCGATGTTCTCAAGCTTCCAGTTTATAAAAACATTGCGGAACTGAATGGTAAAGCCATTGAAATGAAGGGAATCGTAGTGTTTAACGGTGAAAAATGTTTTGTTCCACAGGAAGCCATTGATTTGATAAAATAATCCACAATTCACTCTCTGTGGTGTTCATAAAAAGCCCTCCCCGGAAATTTCCGGGGAGGGCTTTCTTTTCTACATTGCTTCTAAAAAGGTGTATTGCGCTGTATAGAGCTTCCAGTAGGCACCCTTTTTCTGTATTAACTCATCATGGGTGCCTTTCTCGATAATATTCTTGTTATCCACATACATGATCAGATCGGCATTCTTTATGGTAGAAAGCCTGTGCGCAATAATAAAGGAGGTTCGCCCTTCCAGAAGCCTCTCAAGGCCTTCCTGCAGTGCCATTTCGGTCTTTGTATCAATGCTGGAGGTGGCCTCATCCAGAATCAATATCCGGGGAGATGCCAGCAGTGCCCGGGCAAAGGATATGAGCTGCCGCTGTCCTGTTGACAGCCGGGAACCCCTTTCATTCACCTGCGTATAATAACCGTCCTTCAGGGTCATGATGAAATCATGAGCCTTCACAGCCTTGGCCGCCTCGATGACCTCTTCATCCGTGGCATCCAGCTTGCTGTACCGTATATTGTCCATAATGGTTCCCGAAAAGATGAAGGAGTCCTGCAGCATCACACCCATTTGCCTTCGCAGGGATTCCAGCGTCACGCTCCTTACCTCCATTCCGTCCACCAGTACCTGCCCTTCGTTAACATCGTAGAACCGGCTGATCAGATTGATAATGGTAGTTTTACCTGCACCCGTCGGCCCTACCAAGGCTACCGTCTGGCCCTGGCGGATGGCAAAGTTCACGTCCTCCAGGATTGTATGCCCTTCATCGTAACTAAAGTGAACACCTTTAAATTCCACTTCCCCTTGGATGTCAGGCATTTCAGCCGCTCCCGGCAGATTCTCCACAATCAGCTTTTCGTCCATGGTTTCAAAGATTCTTTCCAGGTATGCCATGGCATTGATGATGGAATTATAGAAGTTTGCCAGGTTATTGATAGGTGCCCAGAACCTTGAGATGTAACTGATAAAGGCGATGAGCACACCGATGGTCACGCCCTGGTCAATCCACGCAATACCAAAGACGTAGACCGCAGCGGTTGTAAGGGAAGACACATTATCAACAATAGGGGATAATAAAAACTGAATTTTCATGGCTCGCATCCATGCATCTCTGTAACTGAAATTCAGTTCGCGGAAAATACGCAGATTCTCCTCTTCCCTGGCAAAGGATTGGGTTACCTTCATCCCGCAGATGCTTTCATGGATGTAGGCATTCATATTGGACTGCTTTCTGCTCAGGGCCTGGAATGCCTTTCTTTGTGCATTCTTTATAAGGAAGATACCGGTAATAAGTAGAGGCAGCCCCGCTAAACAGATCAATGTCAGTCTTACGTCGATAAACAGCATAAAGCCGATAATAAAGATTAAACTGAACAAATCCGTAATCAGATTTATAATCCCGTTGGACAGAAGATCACTGAGAGAGTTTACATAATTCACAACCCGCACCAGGATTTTGCCGTGGGGCCTGCTGTCGTAAAAGGTAAAAGGCAGCTTCTGCAAGTGTTTAAACAGATCCGTTCGGATGCTGTGTATGATACTCTGCCCTACAAAGGACATGGACTGAATTCTTAATTTAAGGCATACGCCCGTGATTACCAGGGTCAGCAGGAAGAGCCCTGACAGAATCACCATTTCTTTTATATCTCCATTGGGAATGGTAGTATCAATTGCCACCTTAATCAGGTAGGGACCTATGAGGCTGGCAATACTGGAAACCAGCATCAGCAAAACGGTTACTGCAATGGTTTTTTTATGAGGAGTTACATACTTTAATATTCTCTTCAAGTGTTTCGCGTTAAACTGGGCCTCCAGCTCCTCATCCACGTCAAATTTATTTCTAGCCATCTTACCCCACCTCCCTGACATTGGTATTGTCGAAGTCTCCAAACTGGTTTACAAATACGCTGTAGTAATATCCCTTCTTCCCGAGAAGTTCCTCATGGCGTCCCTGCTCCAGTATTTTTCCATCATCCAGAACAAGGATAAGGTCTGCATCCTTCACAGAGGAAATCCTATGGGCTATGATGAATGTGGTCCGATCCTTATATACAGAGTTCAGACTCTTCTGTATCTGGTGCTCTGTTTCCATATCCACACTGGAAGTGGTATCATCCAGTATAAGAATAGACGGGTCCTTTAACAGTGCCCTGGCAAGAGCAATTCTCTGCCGTTGGCCTCCCGACAGTCCCACTCCCCGTTCCCCGATAATGGTATCGTACCCTTCGGAGAAATTCTGAATAAAGTCCTGCGCACCCGCCAGTTCGGCAGCCCACTGGACCTGCTTCATAGAAGCCCTGGGCACTCCGTAAGCGATATTTCCTTCTATAGTATCCGAGAAAAGGAAGATGTCCTGCATGGCTACGGCCACACTCTCCCTTAGCTTCCTGACATTCATTTTCCTTATATCTATATCGTCGATCAATACTTCCCCGGCAGTGCAGTCATAAAATCTGCAAATCAAGTTAACCAGAGTAGATTTTCCAGAGCCGGTAGGGCCTATAATGGCAATGGTCTGACCGGGCCTTGTCTTGAAGCTGATGTTCTCCAGGACTTTTTCATCCCCATAGCTGAAGCTGACATTTCTAAACTCTACATGCCCGCTGATCCGTTCTTTTTCCACTGCGCATTCCTCACTCTTTATGGCAGGCTCATTCTCCAGGAAAGCAATAATCTTCTCTGCAGAAGCGCAGAAGCGCTGTATATCATTGATAATCCACCCGGACATCCGTAAGGGATTGTTTAGAGCCCATATGAAGCTGTTAAATGTTACCAATCCTCCCAGGCTCATCTCTTTTCGTATTACCATGATGCCTCCCATAAGGATCATAATGACGTAAAGCACCCCGGCCAGAGAGTCAAGCACCGGAAGGTATTTGTTCCACACCCTGGAGGACTCCAGGTTTTTCTCCATAAAGCCGTCATTTTGGCGGTTGAATTTTTCGATTTCGTATCCTTCCTTGGCAAAAGCCTTTACTACCCTGTTTCCGCTAATGTTTTCCTGTACCACCGAGTTCAGCTTTGAAAACTGTTCCCGTATGGCCACAAATGTAGGGCGTACGGTGTTTGCCAGCTTCCAGGCAAAGTACGCTACAAAAGGCGTTATACACATAAGTGTGAAGGCCAGCTTTGCATTAATGGTAAATAGCATTACCAATGCAAATAGGAAAATGACGCCGTTTTCGAAGCTCATATAGATGACCCAGGACATAAAGTGCCGTACCGCATCGGTATCACCGGTCATCCGGGCCATGATATCTCCTGTACGGGTCCGGTCGAAGAATGCGACATCCAGAGCCTGGAGCCTGGAGTAGGCAGTCTCCCTTATTTTGAAAATAACACGTTGGGATACATCCTCGAAAGTAAGGATGAAGGTGTATCGCAAAACAGACCGTAAAAGTGTTACCGCCAGTATGGTTCCGAGTATCCCCATCAGGATCTCTCTTTTTTCGCCTCTTATGACCTCATCTACGATGATTCCGGAATAATACGGAGTCACCATGCTGAGGGCAGAGGTTCCCAGTATCAGTGCCATTGCTAGCAGCAGCCGCCACTTGTGCTCTTTAAGATACCCCCATATCCACTGAAACGCTTCCATAAAAAACCTCCTTTGCGCATAGCGCAAATTTGATGTAGTGCAAGCCAATCGTATTCCCACCCCTAACCCCTCCCTGGAGGGGTGGTATTATTTGGCCGTTAAAACGGCCAACAGAGAGGACTCCGTCCCCCTGTACCCCCTGAATGTCAAAACAAATACCTTTACCGGGGATGTAGGGGGCAGGGCCCCTCTACTCGCGGCTACAGCCGCGAAATAGCGCTCCCCTTCCCTTCGAGGGAAGGGGTCAGGGGATGGGTGTCGATTTACTCATACTTTACAAACATTATGCACCTGTATCCTATATTGGAAAATGTACTATCTTAAACTCATGATGGAATATCTTATACTATAGTGCAGCGAAAATACTAACCCTATGTTTCATCTATAGGAGGCTGTGAAAAACATAGGGGTTCTTTTGCGCGGGCCGCTCGTGGAGCGCCACGTGCGGTGTAGCACAACCTATAGAACCCCTTTTTTCACAGCCTCCTATAATTTCGGACGAATTACCGGTCTTCATGAAATAAATTCCAATAAAATTACTTTTGATTTTAGCAGGATTTTTCCCATTTACCTAGAATAAAATAGTTACCTGGATTTGAAATGAAAATGTATATTTTACAACAGATGTAAATAAATATATTCTAAGAATGAGCATTTTAGGCTGTAATATTTAACCTGCGGCTCCGTTTTGAGGTGGTTTTGAGTGTGCGATCTGGGGATCACACCGGATAGTTTTAATCCTAGAGTATTGTATGTATTAAAAAAGAGGTTCAACAGTCAAAGTGTTGTAACCTATCATTGCCATGATTTTTCTTCGCTGATCTATATTATTTCCGGCTCCTGTACCTATAATATTGATGATGAATTGTATCCTGTTAAAAAAGGAGATATTATCATCTGTAATCCCGGTGCCTATCATGGCAGAATACTGGCTGAAGAGGAAGAAATCACGGAGTTTCATGTGGGTGTCGGGAACTTCTGGATAAAAAACATGCCTAGGGATGGTCTCATTCCACAAGGAGCCTGCCCGATTATCAGCATGGTAAAGCACGAGCAGGACTTTTCCAAGTGCTATAATGACATTATTTCCGAACAGGAAAAAAATGAGCCCGGCGGCGACCTGGTCATAAAAACTCTGGTTATGAAGCTCATTGTCATCTTCCTCCGGGAAACGTATTACATCGAAAAGGCGGGAAGCAGTGGGCTGTACAGCCTGGAATACTATGAAAAGAACGACCTGGTCAACACCATCGTTTCCTTTATTAATGAAAACTATATGAAGAATATCTCCCTGGATAAGATATCGAAAAACATGTATCTGAGTCCGGTGTATATCTCTAAGATTTTTAAGGAGGAAACCGGGGAATCCCCCATCAACTACCTGATAAAGACACGTTTGAATAAAGCAAGAGACTTGCTGGAGGAAGGACGGCTCTCCATCAAATCGGTCGCTGAAAGTGTAGGCTACAGTGATGCCTACTATTTCAGCAAGCTGTATAAGAAATACTTCGGGTGCCCGCCCTCGCGGCATCGCTTATAAAAAAATAAGCTTTAACTATACAATTCGGATGGAACTTAGCTGATTCGTACCTCGTAAAGCCCCAAAAGTGTTGGCTGTACGATGTCCGAATCAGCAGTTGCCAATCCGATTGTATATAGAAAAGAGTTCCCTTTGCAGCGGCAAAGGGAACTCTTTTTATTTGGATTATGCCCACCACATTCCGCCAACGTTCTCAAATACCATAACGTCCTTCAGGAACTTGATGGCCTTCTGCAAACCTTCATTTACAGACATGAGGCTGTCTTCATGTTCGATACTGAGTACGGAATCATAGCCAACCATTCTTAGGTTGCTGACGATGTCCTTCCAGAGCTGATAATCATGGCCGTAGCCTACGGAACGGAATATCCAGGAACGCTTGATCTCATCCCCATAATGCTTCGTGTCCAGTACGCCATTGACTGCTGTATTGATTTCATCAATCTTTGTATCCTTCGCATGAAAATGGTAAATCGCCGGTCCCAGGTTGCGAATGGCAGCAATGGGGTCAATTCCCTGCCAGAAGAGATGGCTCGGGTCAAAATTGGCACCAATGATATCTCCGACAGCGGCTCTCAGTTTCAGAAGGGTTTCAGGGTTATATACGCAGAAACCTGGATGCATTTCCAGCGCAATTTTTTCTACGCCATGGTCCTGTGCAAATTTTGCAGCTTTTTTCCAGTACGGAATCAGTACGTCATTCCACTGATATTCCAATACCTTTAAGAAGTCTTCCGGCCATGGGCAGGTTACCCAGTTCGGATACTTGGACCCTTCAGAGTCTCCAGGACATCCGGAGAAGGTAATGACCATCTTGATTCCCAGCTTTTCAGCCAACAGTACGGCATTCTCAAAATCCGCATGGAATTTGTCTGCGATCTCTTTTTGTGGATGCACGGGATTCCCGTGGACACTTAATGCACTGATTTCCATGTTGTATTTCGCTACCAGGTTTTTGAGATTTTCAATCTTGGACTCGTCCTTTAAGAACTCTCCCGCGTTCACATGTGCGGTTCCCGGATATCCTCCGCAGCCTAACTCAACAGCCTGCACGCCGGATTCAGCCAGGTATTTCAGCGCTTCATCCAGGGGCTTTGCTCCCAGTAATACCGTAAATACGCCTAGTTTCATTTTCATCGCCTCCAACTATATTATACTAAACCCATTTGTTTTAAATTGTTAAAGCTTATAGTTACACTTTCCAGCTGCGGTCGGTTGCATTTATCCTGTTCTACGATAAACCATTGGGCACCGATTTCAACAGCTGCCTTATGAAGTGCTTTTATATCCATGATGCCGTTGCCGACTTCCGTGAAGCCCTTGCCTTCTCCAGCTTCCATATCCTTCTGGTGTACCAGAGGGCACCTTCCGGCATACTTTTTCAGGTATCCTACAGGCTCGATGCCTGCATACTGCACCCAGTATGTATCCAACTCCATTTTTACAAGCTCAGGGTCTGTGTTTTTGAAGATCATATCTAGTGCATATTCTCCGTCAAACACCTGAAATTCATGGGCATGGTTATGGTATCCCAATTCCAGGCCCTTTGCCTTGCATTTCTCCCCTGTCCTGTTCAAAAACAGGGCCAGATCCAGGTAGTCCTGCTTGGATTCACCTTTTGCCCAGGGGCATATGATATATTTATTTCCAATCTCCAGATTGTATTCAAGAGTCTCCTCCAGTTTTTCCTTTAAAAGGTCCAATCCTACGTGACTTCCGGCAGCAGCCAGACCTAACCTGTCCAGCTCCGTCTTCATTTGTGCGGCGGAAAGATTTCCGTATCCTGCAAACTCAACCCCTTTGTAGCCGATCTCCGCTACTTTCTCAAGGGTTCCTTTAAAATCCTTTGCCATTTCATCGCGTAAAGTGTACATCTGTACCGCTATTGGAATACTCATTCAACTGACCTCCTACATTTTTATCCCTTTGGGTTTAATATTTCCAACGGCTTTGTATTGGGAGAGCCCTCCGGCCTCTCCACTGCCCGTTTTACCGGTGCAGCCCATCTTACTGCGTTTTCCATTACTTTTTTTATCTGGGGATTATGATACGTCGGATAGCTTTCGTGGCCGGGCCGGAAATAGAACACCTTGCCTCTTCCCCGGTGGTAGCAGCAGCCGCTCCGGAACACCTCGCCACCTTCAAACCAACTGACAAAGACCAACTGATCTGGTTGAGGTATTTCAAAAGCTTCACCATACATCTCCTCTTCCGGAAGTTCAATATACTCTCCGATGCCCTCTACGATAGGGTGACCGGGATCTACCACCCACAGCCTTTCCTTTTCTCCGGCTTCTCTCCATTTCAAAGAACAAGTGGTTCCCATGAGCTTCACGAAAATTTTGGAGTAGTGTGCGGAATGCAGAACAATGAGCCCCATACCGTTCATGACCCTGTTATATACCCTATTTACAATTTCATCCTGAACCACTCCATGGGCTTTGTGCGCCCACCAGATCAGTACGTCTGTGTTGTTCAAAACTTCGTCAGTCAAGCCATGTTCCGGTTCATCCAGTGTTGCTGTTCCCACGCTGTAGCTTCCCGCTTCCTTCAGGTATCCGGCAATAGCATTGTGGATTCCTTCCGGATACACCTGCCTTATAGCTTCGCTTTCCTTTTCATGTCTGAATTCGTTCCATACGGTAACACGTATCGCAGTATTCATTTCCTATATCCCCCACTTTTCAACCCTCATCCTTCTACCTTCCTTCTCCTCCCATCGGATAAAAGAAAGACAGAAGGATGAGGGTCAGCTTACAACACCCTTACAACAGAACTTCCCTTCGAGTTTCCGCGGACTTATAGATGGCATCGATGATCTTCATCAGACGAACAGCTTCTTCTACAGGAGCTATGGGTTCTCTTCCATTTATAATACAATCCGTAAAATGTTGGAATTCGTTTACAGTCTGTATGGTCCCGTTAAGCTCAGGCACGATATTTACACTGGTGCCCATAACCTCTGAAAAGATCTTCAGTTCCCCATTGGCATAGGAAACTCCACCCTTTGTCCCTAAAATTTCATAGTATTTGCACTCTTTTTCAATATTGGAAGCCCAGCTGAATTCAAAATCGATGGTAGCATCATTCTCCAGCCTTACAAAGCCAACCGCCATATCTTCGACATCAAAGATTCCGTCTCCTACGATCTTATATCCCGGCCGGATTCTGGTACTGCTATCCGGAAATTTTGAATAGGTAGTGCCCACTACGGAAGCAGCCACCGGATATCCCATGAAAAACAGAGTCAGATCGAGGAAATGTACACCCAGATCAATCAAGGGGCCGCCGCCCGACAGCTGTTTATTGGTAAACCAGGCGCCTTTTCCCGGTATGCCGTTTCTACGCCGCCATCCGCATTTTGCATGGTAAATCTCACCTAACATCCCGGCTTCCACATATTTTTTAACAAAGGCAGCTTCACTGGTAAAACGGTTGTTCAGGGCAACCATAATCTTTCTTCCGTATTTGTTTTTTGCTTCGGCAAGAAGCTGTGCTTCTTCATGATTCATGGCTACGGGTTTTTCACAATGAACATGGATTCCTGCTTTCAATGCATCTACAGAAACCGGCATATGCAGATAGTTGGGGGTGCACACACTAACCAGGTCCAAGGATGCTTTTTCAAACATCTCGTGGTAATCCGTATATACCTGAGGTATGTTAAACTTTTCCGCCATTTTTTCCGCAGCGCTTCGGTTGGTATCGCAGATTGCGACCATTTCTACATTTTGAAGCTTTGAATATTCATTAAGATGTTTCTTATTCGCGATTCCACCGGCTCCTACACAGCCGTATCTGAGTTTTCCCGACACAATGGACGCCTCCCTACTCTAAGGTGTGGCAAAAGCATAATGGATATATTTTTATATCAATCCCGGCCTTTAGCCACGAAATATCAGTTTCTTCATATAATCAATAGTATAATTTACGCCCCATTCACCCAGTTCGCCTTTCCAGTTGGCGGAATGCGGCTCGATGCTGAGACCTCCATCATATTTTACTGCATAAAGGACGGCCATAAAAGCTCCCCAATTGGTTTCATCCAGACCCGCCGGCGGATCGTCAAACCTTTTGCCGTCAATTCGGAGAGAGCCCTTAATATGAACATGGTTGAAGCGATGTCCCCAATCTCTCATTTCCTTCAGATAATCTCCTCCAGCGTAGATGGAATGGGCCGGGTCGAATTTGATGCCCAGGTCCTTCACATGTCCAAGGATGATCTTCCATGTCTGAGGATCCACAACAAAGTTGTTCCACCGGCAATTGTATACCGAGACCTTGACTCCCTTGGTCTTCCCATATTCGGTTACTTCAGTAAAGAAATTGATGGCAGAAGTACAGTTCTGATAGAAAGATAATTCTTCTATATAGTTACAACCGCATATAAAGTTCTCACAGCCTGTGAGGCTGGCGACGTCAATGAGTTTCTTTGCTGCATCCAGTTCGCTTTGAACAATCTTTCCTTCTCCGTCAATCCGGTCCGAACCCCATCGGCCAATGGAAGCAATTTTCACGTTATATTCCTTGCTCCAGCTTTTCAGGTTTTCTACATTATTATATAGCTCTTCTACATTCTGCGTAGTTGTCTTCTTTGGATCCTTATCGCCATTAATGCAAAATTCCAAAAAATCCAACCCCTTGGCTGCCGCCATTTTAAAGCTCTCCTCTGTAGGAGGAGCAATAATCCCCAGTTTCATAGTGATCTCCTTTTTTAAAAAGCGTTTCTGGTTCCTGGTTGTCAGTTCCTAGTTAAAAACAAAGCTTTTATGCTTATCTCTACTAATAACTAGGAACCAGGAACCAATAACGCAGTTTATATATTACTTCTCAAAAAACACCGGCTTACCCGTTTTCGATGATTCATAAATAGCTTCCAGTATTTCCGTTACGACAAGAGCCTGCTCAGGTTTTACCAGAGGCTCGGTATCATTTAGAATGCTCTCAATCCACAGTCTTGCTTCCAGTTCCTGCGCATTTTCCGTTTTACCGTCATAGAAGTCAACACCCTTTGCGTCCAGACCCGGTACGGTTGTGAAGAATTTTCCATACTTTTCACCATTGAGACGGAGACCTTCCAACATGTCGGCTCCACCTTCGGTACCGCAGAGTGTTGTCCTTGCTTCTCCTGTTTGGAGGGTATTCAGTGCCCAGCTGGATTCCAATACAACGGTAGATCCGTCTTCCATGGTGATAAATCCAAAAGCGGAGTCTTCCACGGTATAATTTTCAGTGTCCCATGCTCCCCAGGCATTGGCAGGTGATTCCTTTTTGCCCAGCTTATAGTAGGCATTTCCTACAACATATTTGACCTTGTAATTGTTCATCATCCACAGGGTCAGGTCAAGGGCATGGGTTCCGATATCGATCAATGGACCGCCTCCCTGCTCCTCTTCATTGAGGAATACTCCCCAGGTAGGAACAGCCCGACGACGAATGGCATGGGCTTTTGCAAAGTAGATTTCTCCCAGATCGCCTGCTTCGCAAGCCTTCTTTAAATAAAGAGAATCGGGTCTGAAACGATTCTGATAACCGATAGTCAATTTCTTTCCGGTACGCTTCGCTGCCTCCACCATCCTTCTGGCACCTTCCGAGGTTTTCGCCATCGGCTTTTCACACATAACGTGCTTGCCGGCTTCCATGGCATCTACGCTTATATCTGCATGGGACTTGTTGGGTGTACAGACGTGTACAACATCAATGGATTTGTCGCTAAGAAGTTCCTTATAATCGGAATAAACCTTTGCATCTTCAGTACCGTACTTTTTGGCCGCTTCTTCAGCTCTTTCCCTTACGATATCGCAAAAAGCAACCATTTCAACAGTGTTAAGTTTTGAGAGAGCGGGCATATGCTTACCGTTTGCTATACCTCCGCAGCCAATGATACCTACTTTGAGTTTTTTAACTTCCGACATGATTACATCCCCCTTATTTATCTGCAATTTAATTTATATGTAACGGATTACAAAAATCCGCTATAAACATGTTTGTTTTGTTGTAAAGCTGGGGTGCAGCTTATTTTACAGTAGACTCCCTTATTTTCAGGCTATGCTCCAGTGTTAGCTTTACAGGCAGCTTCGACTCCCCCTTCATTTTCCGAAGGAGCAGGTTCATGGCCTCACAACCCATATCATATTTCGGCTGTGCTACGGTAGTCAGCGCGGGGTCATACATGGAAGCGAAGCTTATATCGTCGAAGCCGATAACACCCATATCCTCCGGCACCCTGTATCCAGCCTCCTTAAAAGCTCTTATGGCTCCAATAGCCATAACATCCGAGATGGCAAAGACGCCTGTGGGCCTTTGTTCAAGCTCGACAATTCTCTTCCCAGCCCGCAGCCCGCTTTTAAAGCCATAATCCCCGTAAAACAGCAGGGAAGGATCAAACTCGATTCCAGCGTCCTGAAGGGCCTTTTTATATCCCTCTTCCCTTTTCTTCGTGGAAATCAATTGGTTCCGGCAGCTGATCATGGCTACACGTTTGTGCCCCAGGCTGATGAGGTGAGTTACAGCCTTGTAGGCAGCTGCAAAGTTGTCGATGGATATATGGTCAACATCAATATTCTCCTTATACTCACTGCACTGAACCACTGGAAATGCCTTGCTCAGTTCAATGAGTTCCTCTTTTCCCTGTTCCGATTCCATGAAGATGACTCCATCGGAAAGCCGGTTTTTGAGAAGCTCCAGGTACATATTTTCCCTATGTTTATCGGAGTCCGTGTTGCATAGCATTACCGTGTATCCGTTTTTGTGCGCTACATCTTCGATTCCTTTGACAATACGGGAATAAAAAGGGTTTGAAACATTGGGCAACAGAACTAAAACCATCCGCGTCTCCATTCGCCGGAGGTTTCTTCCGAGAAGGTTCGGTTGATAATTCAGTTTCCGTATCGCTGCCAGCACGGTTTCCCTGGTTTCCGGTATGACAGAACTGCTATTGTTCAAAACCCTGGAAACGGTAGCCACAGATACGCCTGCTGCTTTTGCCACATCTTGAATGGTTGCCATTTAACCCTCCTGTAAAATATTTCTTCCCTGATATTGTTCTATACTATAATATGCAAACCATATGTAATGGATTACATTTTAAATTATATAGCAGGCTTTCCAAAATGGCAATACCTTTTTAAAAGTTTACAAAAAATTTTGAAAGAAAAAAGTCCGGACCGCTTTATCGGCAATCCGGACTTCTTCTGCCTTCTTAGTTTTTACACCTACATGGACTCTTTTGGGAGACAGGCTTCCCTGGCATTCCGGAGCTGTCCCTTTTTACGCCGGTACAACCGAAGGGCCGTCAGTACCGCGCCTACAGCGCAGACCGCTGCTGCAGAAATGTATACTATTCTCATGCCATAAATGAAGACATCGTCCCTCCCCTGTACGTAGTTCACCACCCTGTACCCGATTCTATGGCTCATCCGGTTATATAAAAGAGTGGTGGAGAGTGAAACTCCAAAAACGATTCCCAGGTTGCGAACCAGCGCATTAATACTTCCTGCAATCCCCAGCCTGTCCCTCGGCACTGTGGACATTACCAGGGAAGTATTGGGCGATTGGAACAAACCGTTTCCGATGGCCAGAACAGCGACAAACAGGAGCATAACCCACAGGGTCGAGTGTTCGTTTAATGTAGACATGAGCAGCAGGCCCGTGATGGTAAAGAGCAGTCCTACAAATGTCAACAGTTCCGAGCCGATCCGATCGGATAAATATCCGCTGATAGGTGCGACAACCGAAAGGATCAGGGGATACGCCATCATAAATAGCCCGGTTGTTCCCGAAGAAAATTTCAGAACATCCTGGAGGTAAAAGGGTTGTATAATGTTTGTACAGCCGATGGCCGTGAAGGATATAAATGCACAAAAGACACTGATGGAGAAAAGCTTATTCTCAAATAGGTTCAATTGAAGCAGGGGAGCTTCCACCCGTTTCTCTAACCGGATAAACATACCGATGCATATCACCGCCAGCGCAAACGCCGCTAGAATCATCGGATTTTGATAGCCCACCTCCTGGCCCCGGGTGATGGCTCCGAATAGCAGCACGATGGCCGCTGAAAAGAGAGCTACTCCCTTAATATCCAACTTGCCTTCCGAGTGTGTATCGGCCTTCGGCAGAATCTTCATTCCGAGAAAAAACGTTATAATTCCCACAGGAACATTAATAAGAAAGATATATTGCCAGCTCAGCACCGAAACAATAAGTCCGCCCAGCGGTGGACCCACCATCGTTCCCAATGCCACAAAGGTACCGGATATCCCTAAAGCCCTGCCTCTTTCACTGGCAGGAAAGATGTGGGTGATGATTCCCTGGTTTGTAGCCATGGTACCTGCTGCACCAATGGCTTGTATCACCCTTGAAAACACCAGAAGCGGCAGCGTATTGGATATACCGCAAAGCAAAGACCCAACGGTAAATAGAACAAGACCGAATTTAAAAATTGTGGTTTTGCCCTTCATGTCACCTAAACGTCCAAAGGTGAGAATGCTGGCGGAAATTACGATAAGATAGCTGGTTACCACCCATTCAATGGACGCCATGGTCACTGACAAACTCTTTGCCATAACGGGTAATGCTACATTTACGATGCTGCTATCCAAACAGGCCATAAATGGCTGCATCGCCACAATCACTAAAATCAGCCATCGGTTTTTATATACTTTTAAATCTGTTTCCTTCATTTTAAGACCCCCATTTTTTACCATATCACTTTACCCGCCATAGTAAAGCATCTTTTTCATCTTTTGCTTTCTCTATTCCTTTTTATCCAGTAAATAAAGGCCAATGCCAGCAGTGCATAGCAAAGCACCACCACCAGTAGTGTAATCATTCTTTCTGCAAAGGATCCGTCCGCAAAAAGCACGGGCCCCAGTCCAAAAAATGTTACGAGCAGGGCTGCTATAATAAGTACTGTATAAATCAGATACTTCATAAACAAGAACCTTCCTTCTTTTACAAGCAATAGGTATTGTCTATATATTATTTACGTGCTGCCTGTAGTTATATCCGTCTGTAATCAATCTCGCATAAGCCAAAACCGCTGGTCAAATACTTGCCAGCGGCTTCTTATTTTTAGGATTGGCGAAAATATAACTTTCGCTGCACCTTAGCTTATACAGCTTCAGGTTCCAGGTTTGCACCGGTAAACTGGCTGTTGTAAAGGTCTGCGTAGAAACCGCCCTGTTCCAGGAGTTCCTTATGGTTACCCATTTCAATAATGCTTCCGTGATTCATAACAAGAATCTGCTCCGCATCACGAATGGTGGAAAGCCTGTGTGCGATAACAAAGCTGGTTCTGCCCTTCATCAGGTTGGACATGGCCTTCTGTATCAGCACCTCGGTTCGGGTATCCACACTGCTTGTGGCTTCATCCAGAATCAGGATCGCCGGATCTGCCAGGATAGCACGGGCAATGGTTAATAACTGCTTCTGACCTTGGGATATATTAGTAGCTTCTTCATTTAATACCGTATTATACCCTTCCGGGAGCGTACGGATAAAATGGTCGGCATGGGCTGCTTTGGCGGCTCTTACGATCTCATCCATGGTAGCGCCCTCACGGCCATAGGCGATATTATCCTTTATGGTCCCATTAAAGAGCCAGGTATCCTGAAGCACCATCCCAAACATGTTGCGAAGGTTTCCGCGCTTAATGTCTCTTATATCCACTCCATCAATGGTGATGCTTCCGTTGTTAATCTCATAAAAGCGCATCAAAAGGTTTACGAGCGTAGTTTTACCTGCTCCTGTAGGTCCTACGATAGCAATGGTATCACCGGGTTTAACATCCAGGTTCATATTCTGAATCAAAGGAACTTCCTCCGTATAACGGAAGTCTACATTCTTAAAGCTTACCTGGCCTTTCGGATATTGCAATACCTTTGCATCTGCGCTATCCGGAATTTCCTCTTCCTCATCCAGCACTTCAAACACGCGCTCTGCACATGCAACGGTTGACTGAATGATGTTAGCGATATTGGCCGTTTGGACAATGGGCATTGTAAAGGACCTGGAATACTGGATAAATGCAGTTATATCACCCAAATTCAATCTGTTTTTCGTCATCCAGAGACCGCCTACAATACAAATCACTACGTAGCCTAAATTACTGATAAAGTTCATCATGGGGAACATGATTCCGGAAATAAACTGCGCCTTCCAGCCAGCCTCATAAAGGTTATCGTTGATTTCGGCAAACTTCTTCATCGAATCCTTTTCACGTCCAAAGGCCTTTACGATCTTGTGTCCGGTATACATTTCCTCCACGTGCCCACTGAGTTCTCCCAGCTCCTTCTGCTGTGCTGCAAAGTGCTTCTGCGACTTTTTGGCAATAAAAGCAGTTGCAAAAATATAAAGCGGCAGCGTCAACAGTACAATCAGCGTCAATAGCGGACTGATGGTAAGCATCATGATTACGTAACCCAGGATGGAAACGATGGAAGTAATCAACTGCGTCAAGCTCTGCTGTAATGTTGTAGAAATGGTGTCGATATCATTTGTCACACGGCTGAGAATCTCACCGTGGGTTCTTCCATCAAAATATTTGAGAGGAAGTCTTGATAGTTTGTTATCAACTTCACTACGCATGTCATAGACGGTTTTCTGTGCAACCCCCGACATCACAAGCCCCATTATCAAACTAAAGAGGGAGCTCGCTATATAAATGCCGATCAATACCAACGCTAGCTGTCCGATGGCCGTATAATCAATTTTACCGCCGGTCTCCCGAATGGCTTTGATTGCATTTTCAATCTGCTCCTGTGTCATTTTTACATTTTGTGAAGGATTTTGTCCATCTCCCTGTTGTCCGGCAGGCATCAGTTTACTGCTCAAATCTATAATTTGCTTGCTGATGTCCGCCTTTTGGTTGTAATCTTCCACCGTATCAAGCATTGGCAGCTTCATAAATTCTTGAATGGCCTTCATTTTTTCCGGGTCCATCTGGGCCTGAGCAGGCTGCTGCGCCGGAGCGTTTTGTTGGGCTTGTGCACTTTTTTGTATTTGCTCCTTGATTTGGTCCGTTACCTTTTTCTGTAATTCGGTTAACTGTTCTGAAGCAATTCTCGCCCTGTATCCATCCGTCAATTTATTCATTGCCTCACGGGTCACTTGCGGTGAATATACAGTAAATATTGTACTTAATATGGCAAAAATCAATACCACCAATAAGTTAATCCGATGAGGCTTTAAATAGCCTACCAGTCTTTTTAGTGTTCCTTTAAAATTCTTTGCCTTCTGAACCGGCATTCCAAAGCCTGGGCCGCCCGGACCACCGGGGCCTCTTCTGCCTTGCATTCCCATACTCTGTGTCCGTTTTTGTTCTGCATTCATGCGATCTCCTCCTCAGACAACTGTGAGGATACGATTTCATGGTATACCTCGCAGGTATTTAACAGTTCCTTATGTGTCCCCATGCCCGCAACACGACCATCATCCAATACAATAATCCGGTCCGCATCCATTACAGTACCCACTCTCTGGGCCACAATGAGCACAGTAGCCTCTGCAATCTCCTTTTTCAAAGCTGCCCGCAGCTTAGCATCCGTCTTAAAGTCGAGGGCTGAGAAGCTATCGTCAAATATATAGATTTCCGGTTTCCGAACCAGTGCACGGGCGATGGAGAGACGCTGTTTCTGTCCACCGGAAACATTGGTACCGCCTTGAGCAATTACATGGTCATAGCCCCCATCCATCTCTGCAACAAAGCCTGTTGCCTGAGCCACTTCAGCCGCATGCTGGATCTCTTCAAAGGTTGCATCGTCCTTACCGTATTTAATATTCTCAGCAATGGTACCTGAAAAAAGGACTGCTTTCTGCGGAACAAAGCCGATTTTGGCTCTAAGGCTTGCCTGTGACATATTTCTCACATCCTCACCGTCGATGAGTACGCTGCCGCCGCTAACATCATAAAACCTCGGAATCAGGTTAACCAGTGTAGACTTCCCTGAACCTGTACTTCCTATGATAGCAGTTATTTCTCCCGGCTTTGCACTGAAGGAAATGTCTTTTAGCGCAGGCTCTTCTGCTCCGTGATAGCTAAAGGAAACATCCTTAAATTCTACATACCCTCTCTTTGCATTCCCTTCCTTCGCTACTTCCGGATCATTAATTTCCGGAACAGTCTCCAGAACTTCATTAATTCGCACCGCAGCTGCCTGGGCACGAGGAACCATGATAAACATCATGGAAAGCATGATCATTGAAAACATGATCTGCATGGCGTACTGGGTGAAGGCCAACAATGATCCGATCTCCATACCATTATCAACGCGTTTGATACCAAACCAGAGAATGGCCAGCGAAGTAAAGTTCATGATGAGCATAACAGAAGGCATCATAAACGCCATGATTCTGTTCACCTTAATATAGTTATTGGTCAAGTCGGCATTTGCATCTTCAAAGCGGGCCCTTTCATGTTCTATGCGATTAAAGGCCCGTATTACACGAATTCCTGTAAGCTTTTCACGAAGCACAAGATTTATCCTGTCAATCTTTACCTGAATTTGCTTGAATAAGGGAATTCCCTTTCCGGCAATTAAAGCAATTACTCCCGCCAGTACAGGAATCGCAACGGCAAGTGTCCATGTCAGAGACTTATCTTCACTCAACGCCATGATGATGCCGCCAATGGCCATCATAGGTGCACCGATCATCATACGCATAATCATCATGGTTACCATCTGTACCTGGGTTATATCATTGGTTGTTCTTGTAATAAGGGTGGCAGTACCGATTTTATCAAACTCATGCAGGGAATAGCTTTCTACCCGGTTAAACACTTTATTGCGAAGGATTTTTCCGAAACCTACCCCAGCTTTAGAGGACAGGTAGCTCGCGATTACCGCCGCGATAACTCCACCACCAGCCACCAGCAACATAAATGCGCCGGTTTTCATAATATAATTTGTGTCACCATTCATAACACCCTTATTGATGATATCCGACATAAGGGTAGGCAAATAAAGGTCTGCAAGGGTCTGCATAAATACCAGAACCAAAACCCCTGCAATTAAAGCCCAGAACGGCTTTAAAAATCTAAATAATTTCAGCATATAAGTACCATCTCCATTCAGTTAAGGGAGAGTGAAAATATTACTTCATCTTTTTTGCGGGCCCGCCATTGTCTCAA
>ENA-OFCE01000730-OFCE01000730.1-metagenomes-genome-assembly--contig:-NODE-730-length-19975-cov-5.127460_pt1 | contig 19975 bp, 16 predicted proteins | sample MGYA00153388_OFCE01 | MGnify analysis MGYA00153388
CCCCACTGCTGCCTCCCGTAGGAGTCTGGGCCGTGTCTCAGTCCCAGTGTGGCTGGTCGTCCTCTCAGACCAGCTACAGATCGTTGGCTTGGTAGGCTTTTACCCCACCAACTACCTAATCTGATATCGGCCGCTCCAATAGCGAGAGGTCTTGCGATCCCCCCCTTTCACCCGTAGGTCGTATGCGGTATTAATCCGGCTTTCGCCGGGCTATCCCCCACTACTGGGCACGTTCCGATATATTACTCACCCGTTCGCCACTCGTCGCCAGGTTGCCCCGCGTTACCGTTCGACTTGCATGTGTAAGGCATGCCGCCAGCGTTCAATCTGAGCCAGGATCAAACTCTTCAGTTCGATCTTGATAAATTACTCAAAGAATTGATCAAAATCCTCGCCGGCTATGAAACCAACGAAAATTCAACTTTTCAATGAGCGTTTAAAGTCCATAAGACCTCGACTCCCCAAGCACTACCCTTCCAGGTAAAGCTCAGCTCGCCTTGGCACTCGCCTCTAAACGCCCACACTTATCGGCTGCTAGTTTTTAAAGAGCTGCTGGGCTGGTTGATCTCAGCGCAGCTTTTGATTATGCCCCCCAATCTTTAGCTCCGTCAACACCCCCCGCCAGAAAATTTGGGGAGCCTTGTCCATGCAGGACTCAACCACATCATCCGTGCCCTATGCGGCTTTAAATCATCGACATCACGCTTAACCGAGCTGGTTGAATGCCGAAAAGGGTTGATGGTCGGCAAAAAGCTCGCGGTAATTACAACCAACGTGAAAACACCTCATGCAGTCGCTTCGCGCAGACCTTAAGCGGATTGCAGCTTATCAACTTGCATCGTGGCGCCGGCGAACCAGCATTTCTTCGTTACGGCGCCACACACACCAATCAACACGATGGTGACAGACGGTCCTACTGCCAAGCTTAGTCAGCCCCATGTTTCAACGAAAACGAACGGATGCAACCCCATGGACATCTTGCAGCCCGCGAATGCACAACCTGCGTCCGCAGCGTCGACACAACGCAATCTGCCGCCGACCGCGATGGCATCGCCCCGAATGCCTGTACTTCGACACAGCCGCCAACCCGCGCAATTAGATTTGTTTGGCTCATCGGCAAACCAACGTCAAAGCGAGCCCCTAGCGCAACCGTACATTTGAGTTAGAAATTAACAGTTGCGGCGACTTACCTGTTACGTTGCGGTCGGCGCAGGCGCCACTGCAGTGCACTTTGCGGTGCTGGCGGCAATGGTTGAAAAGATGGATGTGCCTTCTTTTGCAGCGGCCGGAGTCGGCGCGGCACTTGGCGCTCAGGTCTCGTTTATCGGCAACCGGTGGTTCACATTTGCCCACCGCGGCCATGTCGCCCGTTCTTGGGCGCGGTTTCAAACAACGGCCTTGCTCGGCGCAGTGTTGAGCATGTTTGTCGTGGCCATCGCCGTGCAAATAGGCCTGCATTATTTGATCGGCCAAGTCACGGCCACCGTTGTGAACCTGCTGCTCACTTTCGTCATCAACCGCCGCTGGGCCTTCGCAGAATAAAGCCGTCCTCAGGTGAACGGAATCTGCTTGGACATGGCGGCGCGCATGCGTGTTGCCATCACGCTGCCAGCCGCCCGCAACAACTCGAGCGCGAGTGCCGGGGATCGTTGCGCCAATTCCTCCAGGCGCGGGCCTCGCAGTGCCCAGACCACGCACGCCGTCATCGCCTCGACATTCGCCATCCGATGGCCGTCGCTGAACAAACCTGGTTCTCCAACAATCGATCCCGCGCGCAAAATCGCGATTCGACTGCTGCCGGGCGCGCCCCCTGTGACAAACACCTGCAGCGAGCCTTGCGACAAAAAGTAGGTTGATCGATCGGTATCGCCCTGCTTGATCAGCAAATCACCCGAACGCAATTCGTGGCGAGTCAGGTAGGGGGCCACAGTACGCCACTGCTCTGGTAGTAAGCGTGCCTTGAAGGAGTCTTCGGAATTGAGCGTTTGTATCGCCTGAACCAAGTCATTGATGTCCATTGCATTCCTGATTGGTTGGCTTCTTCGATGGGCTGGGATGCCCAAAAATATCCGACACAATATTATTATCGAACCGGGGAAACGGTCAACTGACCCCGCAGTTGTCCTGGCTGTGTGCGGAGGTGTCGGCACGAGCTGCTACAACTTCAGCATCGATGGCGGACGTCGACCGTTATCACCTACCCCGACAAACGAGGCAAACCTAAGCGAACGTCGGGAAAGCCGCGCGGCTTGAGCGGCTTCCCAGTGCAGCGCCAAACCTTCCTATTTGCCAATGCAGAACCGCCTGAAAATCTCCCCCAGCAAATCATCTGGCGTGCAGATCCCGGTGATTTCACCCAGTGCATCGTGGGCCAAGCGCAGTTCTTCGGCCAGCAAATCCAGCGCCGCGACGGCGCGTCTGACGAACGCTTGCGCTTCGTTGAGATGTGCGCCGCAACGTCGCAATGCCAACAAATGCCGCGCGCGCGCCATGTACAGTCCCTCGGGTTGCGCCTGCCAGCCCGCAAGATCGAGGAGTTCGCGTCGCAACGCATCCATGCCTTCGCCGGTCTGCGCTGAAATCCGCCGCCCCTCCAGCATCCGCTCGTCCGTCACGAGATCGGCCTTGTTGTAAACGTGCAGCAGGCGGGCCGAGCCCTCTGCGCCGCGATCGAGGCCCGTCAACAAACGGCCCTCGATCACGGCATCTGCGGTGTCGTACAAGGCATCACCCATGCGGGTGAGATCGTGCAGGAACAACACCACATCGGCCTCACCGATGGCGCTCCAGCTGCGAGCTACCCCAATGAGCTCGACCTCGTCTTGCGCGTCGCGCAGCCCGGCGGTGTCAACCACATGCAGCTGCACACCTTCAATCTGGATCGTTTGGGCTACCTTGTCGCGAGTGGTCCCAGGCATCGCTGTCACGATCGCAAGTTCGGCGCCAGCCAACGTGTTGAGCAGCGAACTTTTGCCCACGTTGGGCTGGCCGGCCAGCACGACTTGGATGCCTTCGCGTAACAGCGCGCCTTGTCGGGCACGCGCCAGCACGGTGTTCACCGCGCCGGCGACGTCATCCAGCCTGCCGCGCGCATTTGCCTTTTCAAGAAAGTCGACTTCCTCCTCGGGAAAATCGAGTGTCGCCTCAACCAGCATTCGCAATTCAAGTAACCGCGCCCGCAGCGCCTCGATTTCTGCGGAAAAAGCACCACTGAGCGAGCGGCTGGCCGAACGCGCCGCGGCCTCGGTGCCGGCATCGATCAGATCGCTGACCGCCTCTGCCTGAGCAAGGTCGAGCTTGTCGTTCAAAAATGCGCGCTGCGTGAATTCGCCCGGTTCGGCCAGCCGCATGCGTACTGGCGCGCCCGCTTGAAGGCAACTCGACAGCAGCAACTGCAGCACCACCGGTCCGCCATGCGCCTGCAGTTCGAGCACCGACTCACCCGTGTAGGAGTGAGGCGCCGGAAAATAGATGGCCAAGCCGTGGTCAATCACGCCACCATCGGCGGCACGGAACGGCAGGTAGGTGGCCACTCGGGCCGTCAATTCGCGTCCGCAAACTGCCTGCACAACGGCGCCCAAGGATTGGCCCGATATGCGAACGATGCCAACCGCGCCGCGTCCTGCGGCCGTGGCTATGGCCGCTATCGGGTCGTGGTTGCGCAGCAGCATGGGATCGTCGTTGCGTGCGACAGGTCATGCGAGGCCCGCGCCACGCAGCTAGGCCCTGACGACCGGCCTATTTGCCCAACACGCCCAACTGCTTGTTGATGAGGTATTGCTGAGCGATCGACAACACGTTGTTTGTCAACCAGTACAGCACCAGCCCGGCGGGGAAGAAGAAAAACATCACTGAGAACGCCAGCGGCATGATCCACATGAGCTTGGCCTGGATTGGGTCGGGCGGTGTCGGGTTCAGCCAGGTCTGCAACAAACTCGAGCCCGTCATCAGCAAGGGCAGAATGAAATAGGGGTCCTTGGCCGATAAATCGGTGATCCAGCCGATCCACGGTGCGTTGCGCATCTCGACGCTGGACAACAGCACCCAATAGAGCGCGATAAAAAACGGCATTTGAGCGACGATCGGCAAACAACCGCCGAGCGGATTGACCTTTTCCTCACGATAGATGCGCATCATTTCCTGCTGCATCTGTTGCGGGTTGTCTTTAAGTCGCTCACGCATCTCCATAACCTTCGGATTGACCTTTTTCATCTTCGCCATCGAGCGATAGGCGCTGGCATTCAGCCAGAAAAAGGCCATCTTTAAAATCACCACCAATGCGATGATTGACCAACCCCAGTTGGCCAATAAATGGTGCAGTTGTGTCAGAAGCCAGAACAAAGGCTTGGCAAGAATCGTGAACCAGCCATAGTCTTTCACCAGCTCGAGCCCCGGCGCCAACTCGGCCAACCGATTTTCTTCTTGGGGACCCACGAAGAGTCGGGCTTCAAATGCCTTGCTGGCGCCTGCAGCCAACTCACCGAGTGGGACCAGCATGCCGACAGCGTACTGATTGGTGTCTACCTTGCGGCTGTAGAAGTCACGCTGCTGCCGAGGGCTTGCGCCTTGGTCGATCAGCCAGGCGGACGCAAAATAATGCTGCACCATGCCAACCCAACCGTTATCGGCGCTGGTCTCGTGGTCGGGCTGTTCGCCAGGCTTGCGCTTTTCTATGCTCTTGAAATCGATCTTTTTGAATTTTGCCGAGTCGGTGTAGACCGCTGGTCCGGTGAATGTGAAATAAAAACTCGACTCGCCAGCTGGCGCATTGCCGTCCCGCACCAGTTGCAGGTATAGCTGTGGGCTCGACACCGCAGTGGACGTATTGACTACCTCGTGGCGCACGTCGATTACATAGTCACCACGACGGAATGTGTAAACCTTGACCAATTTGACACCGCCTACCGTGGGTGACTCGAATTTCACCTCGAGCGTGTCAACACCGTCTCTCAAGGTGCGCTCACCCGGCATCAATTGCATGACGGTTTGATGATTGGGCAGCGCACCGCCACCAGCAGCAGGCACCAACCCCGTCTGGGCCACATAAAGACGCTCGGGTGACTGATCCAGAACGACGACGTTTTTGCTCCTGTCGAACTGGTCCACTTGCTGCAGCAGTTCAACTCGAATCAGGTCGCCGCCCTTGCTGTCCAACGTCGCCTTGACACGGTCGGTGCTCACCGTGACTCTTTCGGCCACGACGTCCGACCGCGCATTGGTCGGGGGTACCGCCGCAGTCGCTACCGCAACAGCACTCGGCACAGGAAGCGCTGTCAAGGATGGTGCGACGCCGGATCCGGCCGGCGTTGGGCTTGAAACCACTGCCTTGCCGGGCGGCGGACCGAACATCGATGGCTGGCCACTGTGTTTGTTCCAGGCGTCCCAGATCAATAACAGCGACATCGAAAAAACCACCCAAAGCAATGTGCGACGTATATCGGTCATTTGGAACTTTTATCGTGGAGGTGGTCGGCGGGCCTGCATGGGCGGGACGCCCCAAGACGCAGCAATGAACTGAAAAACGCAGGTCTCTCGGCCGGAATGGGATCGAATCCGGCGCTGCACCACGGATGGCAGCGCAACAAACGGCCGACAGTCAGGCCGCTACCGACAGCCGCGCCATGCCGATCCAATGCTTGAAGCGCATAGACAGAGCAGGTCGGTTCAAAGCGGCACGAGTTTCCCAGCCAGGGGCTGACTATCAATCGATAAGCCCGCACCAACGCCATCAACAATTGTCGTGGACATTGCGAAATGCGACTCTTCACGAAGGCTCAACCATTGAGCGCGCGACTGGCCGCGCGAAGCATCAAAGTGTCAAGCTCGCCCCGAATCGCTTGTCGCAATTTATCGGAAGCTGCACTGATGAAGACCGATTTGTCAAAAGGAGCACGCAAGCGGACAACCCACATGCCTTTCGCAAGTTCCATGAAGCGCGCGGTGAATGCCAAACGCACCTGTCTCTTCATCAAGCTGCGTGTCACCGACCGACGCGCATGGCGCTTCGGGACCACCATTCCAAGCCACCAAACAGGAAGGGCTGACGTCTTATCCACAGCGTCGGCCAACGTCGGTGCATCAGCTGTGTATAAGTCTTTTGCCAACGCGTTTAAATAGGCGCTCGGGTTCGGTTCGCTTGCCAAGTGGTGCACTGCGAAGTGCAAACTTCGTATCCAAACGGGCGTTCGCAACACGCGCTCGAAATCTACAGACTCAACGAGGCGATCCATCATCGTCTAACCGCCATCGCACTGCCTACGTCAAACAGCCAAGCGCTTGCGACCCTTGGCACGACGTGCATTGATCACAGCCCGGCCACCGCGGGACTTCATGCGCACTAAAAATCCGTGGGTGCGGGCACGACGGACTTTGGATGCTTGGTAGGTACGTTTCATAATGACTCCGAGGGTGTGATGGTGTTTGCAGCAGCGCGGCGCGCTATGTTGAATCTGTGGACGTTTCGATATGCTGGCCCGCCCGATATCTCTTTCAGGCTAATTTTCCGCGGGCCCCGCTTCACCGCGCAAGACCTCTTTGACCCCAGCTATCGCGAACGACGATCAAAACTTTCAATCGATCACCACTCGATGGAACAACTCGACTGGCGTGCCAGCGTATTAATCAGCAAACCTTTGATTACACCAAGAATTTCAATGCTGGTCAATGAACCACACGCTGACCAACTGTGAACGGGCCAGCATGCGACGCCACGATCTGTGGATAACACCGCTTTCGGATGCAGTGCGACTTACAATTAAAGTTGATCCATGGAAAGTTTTCCACAAGATGACTGCCGACCTTTGGTCGCGCGGCTGCGAGAGACTTGCATCCGAGCTGCCTGAACAACAATTCAACACCTGGATCCGCCCCTTGGCGACCGCCAGTGTCACAGAACAGGGTGACGGCAGCACGCTCGTGACTGTGTTCGTACCAAACAGGTTCAAGCTTGACTGGATTCGAAACCAATACGCTGGCCGCATCGAACATGTTTTGGGCGAGTTGGCTGGTCGCCCAGTGCGGCTCGACATCACGCTGTCAGCTCGGGAATCAGTGGCAGCGCCGCAACCTGCGGTGCTCCACCGAATGCACGAAACGGCTGTCGGACAGCCGCTACTACCCCGACCCGACGGCACGGCTGCAGCTCCGCGACACAGCGCCACGCTGCATGCTGCCGCCACGGCGCTTTCCACACTGCCGTCGCGCAGCCGGCTCAACCCAAGCCTGACCTTCGACACACTGGTGCCCGGCCGTGCCAATCAAATGGCTCGTACCGCGGCACTGCATGTGGCAGGTGCGCCGGGTGTCATGTACAACCCACTGTTCATTTACGGCGGCGTGGGCTTGGGCAAAACCCACCTTATCCATTCCGTGGGCAACGCGCTGCTCGCTGATCGGCCCGAGGCGCGCATCCTCTACCTGCACGCCGAGCAGTTCATCACCGACGTGGTGAAAAACTACCAACGCAAGACCTTCGACGAGCTGAAATCGAAGTACCACTCGCTGGACCTGCTGTTGATCGACGATGTTCAGTTCTTCGCGGGCAAAGAACGCACGCAAGAAGAGTTCTTCAACGCCTTTGAGGCACTGCTGGCCAAGAAGGCGCACATCATCATGACCAGCGACACCTACCCGAAGGGCCTTGTCGACATCGACGAAAGGCTGACTTCGCGCTTCGACGCCGGGCTGACAGTGGCCATCGAGCCGCCAGAGCTTGAGATGCGGGTGGCGATTTTGATGCGCAAGGCCGAGCTCGAGGCTACCGTGATGCCCGAGGACGTGGCATTTTTCGTCGCAAAGAACGTGCGTGCCAACGTTCGCGAACTTGAGGGCGCGTTGCGCAAAATCCTGGCGTATTCGCGCTTCAGCCACAAGGAAATCAACATTGCGCTGGCCCGCGAGGCACTCAAAGACCTGCTGTCAATCCAAAACCGCCAAGTCGGGGTAGAGAACATCCAAAAGACCGTGGCCGATTTCTACAAAATCAAAATCGCAGACATGTACAGCAAGAAGCGGCCAGCGAGCATTGCCCGGCCGCGCCAAATTGCGATGTATTTGGCCAAGGAAATGACACAAAAAAGCCTGCCTGAGATTGGCGAGTTGTTTGGCGGCCGGGACCACACGACCGTGCTGCATGCAGTGCGCAAAATAGCGGCCGAGCGCCAGAAAAATCCAGAGCTGAACCAGCAACTGCACGTGCTCGATCAAACGTTGAAAGGCTGACCGATACATGCGGGTCTTGTCAAGCGCGAATCCTGGGGACAAAACTGGAACAACTTTGCACTTGTCCACAGGTTCATGTCGTTGCGAAAAGTTGTTGTCGTTCAAGTCGCTGCTGCAACAGGGACGCGGGCACATGGTTTTACAAAACCTAACCCCTTGACGAAACAGGTGAAAGTCATGTTGTCCACAGAAAACGCTCCGCTCTACTACTACGACCAAGTTAAGAGGATCAAATGATTGTCTTAAAGGCGACGCAAGAAAAATTTCTCGATGCCCTGCAAGCAGTCTCGGGAATTGTGGAACGACGCCACACCCTGCCGGTGCTGGCCAATGTTCTCCTTCGAAAGACGTCCAGCGCCATCGAGTTCACGACCAGCGACCTCGAGATTCAGGTCAGGACTACCGCCGACCTGGGCGGAGACGATGCCAATTTCGCAACCACTGTCGGTGCGCGCAAGCTGATCGATATCCTGCGTTCGATGCCAGCAGACCAAGTTGTCAGCCTGAGCGCAAATCAGAACAAGCTGACCTTACAGGGTGGCAAAAGCCGATTCACCTTGCAAACCCTGCCGGGTGATGATTTCCCGCTGGTGCAAGAAGCGGCCGACTTCGGCCCGATGTTCAGCGTGCCGCAAAAAACGTTGAAACAGCTGGTCAACCAAGTGCACTTCGCGATGGCGGTGCATGACATCAGGTACTACCTGAACGGCATCTTGTTCGTGGCTGAAAGCAACAGTCTGACCTTGGTGGCGACCGACGGTCACCGGCTCGCGTTGGCGCAAGCCGATCTGGACGTGCAGATACCGAAGCAGGAGGTGATCTTGCCGCGCAAGACGGTGCTCGAGCTGCAGCGACTGTTGAAAGATGAAGACACGCCGATCGAAATGCGCTTTGCAGGCAACCAGGCCAAGTTCAGCTTCAGTGGCATGGAGTTCGTGACCAAGCTCGTCGAAGGCAAGTTTCCCGATTACAACCGTGTGATCCCGAAGAATCACAAAAACCATGTCACGCTGGGCCGAGCACCATTGTTGGCAAGCCTGCAACGCGCTGCGATCCTGACCAGCGACAAATTCAAAGGTGTGCGGGTCAACATCGAGCCTGGCTTATTGCGCATCGCATCGAGCAATGCCGAGCAGGAAGAGGCCAAAGAGGAACTCGAAATCGATTACGCCAGCGACAGCATCGAGATCGGTTTCAACGTCACCTATTTGATCGACGCACTGAGCAACATGAGCCAGGAAATGGTGAAGATGGAGTTGCAGGACACCAACTCGAGCGTGTTGATCACGATTCCCGAACAGACCGGGTTTAAGTACGTGGTCATGCCCATGCGCATCTGAGCCGCGCCAAGAGCGCCGCCAGCGAGCGGGAAGCGGCACGCTTCCATATTCATTGCGCGGTTCTCACCACAAGCCGCCGATCAGTAACGAGAACGACAAAGAGACGTCCGATGAGTGAATCCCCAATCGCCTCCGAACACGATGCCAATCGACCTGACCGAAGCGCGGGGTCCGGTGCTCCTCAAGGTCTGCCCGAAGGCTCGCTCGAAGAAAGAGCCGCTGACAAGGCAGCCACTGCCAGCGCGCACGCAGCCGACAGCGCCGCCTATGGTGAGGGAAGCATTCAGATCCTCGAGGGGTTGGAGGCAGTGCGCAAGCGCCCGGGCATGTACATCGGCGACACCTCCGACGGCACCGGCCTGCACCATCTGGTGTTCGAGGTGGTCGACAACTCGATCGACGAGAGTCTGGCGGGCTATTGCGACGACATCGTCGTCACTGTGCACACCGACAACTCGATCAGCGTCACCGACAACGGTCGCGGCATTCCAACCGGCGTCAAGATGGACGACAAGCACGAGCCTAAGCGCAGTGCTGCCGAAATCGCACTGACCGAATTGCACGCTGGTGGCAAGTTCAACCAGAACAGCTACAAAGTCTCGGGCGGTCTGCACGGCGTGGGTGTGAGTTGCGTGAATGGCCTGTCGAAGTGGCTGCGCCTGACGGTGCGCCGTGACGGCAAGGTGAATTTCATGGAATTCAGGCAGGGCATTCCACAAGATCGCGTGATCGAGATGCGTGACGGCGCAGAGGTATCGCCGATGAAGGTGATCGGTGAAACCGAAAAACGCGGCACCGAGGTGCATTTCCTGCCCGATCTCGAGATTTTTTCAAACATTGATTTTCACTACGACATCATTGCCAAGAAGCTGCGCGAGCTGAGTTTCCTGAACAACGGCGTGAAGATTCGCTTGGTCGATGAGCGCAACAACAAGGAAGATGTTTTCGCATATTCAGGCGGTGTCAAAGGCTTTGTCGAATTCATCAACACCGGCAAAAAGGTGCTGCACCCGACTGTGTTCGGCGCTACAGGCGAGAAAGTGAGCGAGCAGGGCACCACGATCACCACCGATGTGGCGATGCAATGGAACGACGGCTACAGCGAGAACGTGCTGTGCTTCACCAACAACATCCCGCAGCGCGACGGCGGCACGCATTTGACCGGGCTGCGCGCGGCCATGACTCGTGTCATCAACAAGTACATCGACGACACCGACATGGCCAAGAAGGCCAAAGTGGAGGTCACCGGCGACGACATGCGCGAAGGCCTGTGCTGCGTGCTGTCGGTGAAGGTGCCCGAGCCGAAATTCTCAAGTCAAACCAAAGACAAGCTCGTCAGCAGCGAGGTGCGCGGTCCGGTGGAAGACGTGGTCAGCAAGGCTTTGGCCGATTACCTGCAGGAAAACCCGACCGACGCGAAGATGATTTGCAGCAAGATCGTTGATGCTGCCCGTGGCCGTGAAGCGGCTCGCAAGGCGCGTGAGATGACGCGTCGCAAGGGCGTGCTGGACGGCATGGGTTTGCCGGGCAAGCTGGCCGACTGCCAGGAGAAAGACCCGGCTCTGTGCGAGATTTATATCGTGGAGGGTGATTCGGCCGGCGGCAGCGCCAAGCAAGGACGCGACCGAAAATTTCAGGCGATCCTGCCGCTGCGCGGCAAGATCTTGAATGTTGAGAAAGCGCGCTACGAAAAGCTGCTGACCAGCAACGAAATTCTGACGCTGATCACGGCGCTGGGTACCGGCATCGGCAAGGGCATGGGGGGCGACGACTTCAACCCCGACAAACTGCGGTATCACCGCATCATCATCATGACCGACGCCGACGTTGACGGCGCCCACATCCGCACGCTGCTGCTGACTTTTCTGTTCCGGCAGATGCCGGAGCTCGTCGAACGCGGCCACATCTACATCGCGCAACCGCCGCTTTACAAGGTCAAGCTCGGCAAGGACGAGCAGTATCTGAAGGACGGCATTGAACTTGACGCATACCTGCTGCGAGTGGCGCTGAAGGATGCCAAGCTCGAAACGGGCACACCCAACGGCGCCGTGTTGCATGGCGAAACGCTCGAAACCTTGGCGCGCCAATACGTGCTGGCCAACAACGTGGTGACCCGGTTGTCCAACTGGATGGACGTCGAAGCGCTGCGGGCCATGGCCAACGGCCTGCAGCTCGACCTCGACACGCTGGAGGCTGCTGAACACTCGGCCATGGCATTGAAAGCAGTCGTGCACGATGCCGAGGTCACCGCCGAGTTCGACGCGCGCAGCGACAAGCACATCCTGCGCATCAGCCGCATGCACCACGGCAATGTGAAGAGCAGCGTGATCACGGCCGACTTCATTCACGGCGCCGACTTCGAAGTGTTGAGCACGGCAGGCACCACGTTTCGTGGGCTGGTCAGTGCGGATGCGGTGGTGCGGCGCGGTGAAGGCGAGCGCCAGAAGGAAGCCAAAGTCACCGACTTCCGCCAGGCCATGGCATGGCTGATTCAACAGGCCGAAGCGGCAGTGGGACGGCAGCGCTACAAGGGCCTTGGCGAAATGAACCCGATCCAGTTGTGGGAAACCACGATGGACCCGGCCGTGCGCCGCCTGCTGCGCGTGCAGATCGACGACGCCATCGAGGCAGACCGCGTCTTCACGATGTTGATGGGTGACGAAGTGGAACCGCGCCGGAACTTCATCGAGTCGAATGCATTGAGGGCGGCGAATATCGACGTTTAGACCGCCGAGGAAGACTGCTAGTTGCAGGGGTGGTGTGGTGAGTGTGCGCAGTCAGCTGTCGGTTTACCCAACGACTCAGTTGCCCTGATTCCTTGGTGGATGCCGCTTTCTCAGCGGCGACTTCATCTTCTGCCCCGGTCAGCAGCGCTGCAGTAGCGATGCGCAGGTCCAGTTCACCTCTGGCGACACCGTCCGCTTCAAACTTGGCCTTGGCGAGGTCGATCTCGGCAGCGTGCCCGCCGCCAGCCTGGCAACGCCGCTGGATCTCGCTGACAGCGGCGCCGACAAGCGGCAAAACCTGCTGGTGCTGCAGCAGTCGCTGGACGACGATGGCGATGCGGCCAAGGGCATCAAGATCTCGCCGTCCGCAGCAGCGGCCGGCACCACCAGAGTCGATGTGGACCGGAGCGTGACCATGTTTGCCTAGACCGCCAATACGAACCTGACCGCGGCGATGGTGGCCGGTGGCATCACGCGGGCCATCAACAGCACCAGCGCTGCTTAAGACCACCTTCTCACCGAATCGAAGGCTTTGTTTAGCTGCCTGGTCTGGGTCGGCTGCTACGAAAGCGGGGCCATGGTGGTGGTGCTCTGCTTCGGCAGCACCGGTGGGCTGCCGAATGCGCAGTTCGGTAGGCTGGAGGATGGCGGCATGTCGGGCGTCGAGTACGGCACAGCGCCGGCCAATGAGGTGGATCAACGCGGGTTCGAGTTGGCACCCACCTTCAAAGCTCGACACCCAATGGCACCTGGGGGTTGTCCTATCTGATGGCCTGTGGACGCGTCGGCCTTGCCGGCGGCAAGCTGACCTATCTGGAAGCACCCGACAGAGGTGGCACCGACACGATCACCGCCTTGACCAAGGCCGACAACGGCCCAAATGGTGTCGCCGGCGTGCCGGCGGTCGACTCTGCCGCGCTGATGAAGACCCAAACCTGCGTATTTCGGGTCTACGGCAAGTCTGCAATGCTCGACCTCATCGGTGACACCGCAAACAACTGCGTGACCCGGGCTTGGAGTACGGCACCTGTTTCTCTGACGTGACCAGCAAACACGCCAAGGTGAGCGTCACGGAGGACACCGACAAATGTGCCGGTCTCAACGACAGCACGGCCAGCGGCTCCGGGAGGCCCAGCTTCAAACTCACGCTCAGCAGCGGCGGTAAGACCGGCACCACCGTCTTCAGCGACGCCGCGGACCAGATCTTCCGAGTGTCCCGATCAAAGCTTCCAGTGGATGGAGGCCTGAACGCTCAATGTCTCGCCCACGATCGTTCCGGCACGGCACCAGGCTTCGTTTCATGCCGTCCTGGTTGGTTGGAATGGGCGGTTGTCTGGAAAGCGCCGACAGCAGCGCGCAGACGCGGGGGATCGCAGCGCCGTCCGGCGCCCGCTGTGGCTGCCGTCCGATGGCTCGCACGACGGGTTCACGAGGTGGTGACCTCGGATCCACCTGGACTCGCCGGCGAGTCGCGCTGAGTTCCGTTTGCGGATCAGCCGGAACGCGCGCCAATGCGCGTCGAACCGCACTTCCCGTCGGGTCAGGCGCACCGAGTGCAGGCGTCGGGGCCTCGGCCAGCGTGACTATCCAGTGCTCGATTCAGTGCCATATTCACTGCCATCCCCAGCAACCGAGGAATTCTGCGATGAGCGAGATCGAACCTGCAATCGTCCGAGTGATCGAGGCTTACAAGGCAGCCGTCGCGGCACGCGACATCGTCGCGTTCATGCGCCTGTACGACCCGGCGGTGCGGGTGTTCGACGCCTGGGGTGTCTGGTCGTACGAAGGCGCTGCGCCGTGGCAGGTGGCTGTCGAGGGCTGGTTCGCTTCGCGCCCAAACGACCGGCTGAAGGCCACTTTTGAAGATGTGAATGTGGTCTCGACGCCGGCGTTCGCTTGCCTCAGCGCAATCGTCACCCACACCGTCGTGCAAGCGCAAGGCGAGCCGCTGAACGCGATGCAGAACCGTCTTTCGTGGATCCTCAAGACGAGCGGACACGTGCCGCGGATCATTCACGAACACACCTCATCGCCGATCGGTTTCGAAGATGGCAAAGCCATCCTCAAGCGCCCCGCCAAGCCATAGAAGACCAGTCGGATTCAGTGCACTTACGACGCGGCTGGCTGTTGCTGCGATCTCGGTGCGCTGGCGCACCGATTGCGAGCGCATTGATGTCCACAATCAGCTTTCAACGGGTGTTGTGAGGGCGTTGCGCCTGCATGCGTCGCTCGAGTCGGAAACGCGGCCGCAAGCGGTTGAACTGTTCACTTCGAAGGCTCCCATGCACATCGCACGCACAAGGATGATCAAGTGGGGCGCGCGGATGGCGGCGCTCATCGGCACCGGCACCGGCACCGGTACCGGCACCACGCGGCCGCAGTCGCTCACGGTGTCAAGCTGTGGCTTTGCGACAAGGGTGCCTCGGCCATCAACCAGTCGGGCCACGGACCGTTGATGGAAACAAGCGCGGACCTCCGGCAACACTTGGCGAAGGCGCCGATGGCAGCCGCATTTTTGATTAGCGGCCGCTGGGTCAGGCTGCGCCATGTGGCCGCGAACTGGTCGCCGGGAATGGGGTCGGTCGTGCACGTGTCATGAGCGGCGCCTTGCGACCTGCCGGCGGTTCAGGCGCATCGGTCCGGTGATGCGTTCGCCGGCTTTAATTTGCTTGCGCGCGCCGGCGGCATGGAGCGCGATGCTGCTCGCACTGGCCGGCTGCGCTGGTGTGGGCCCACCGACGCCCACGATGCCGGCGCCGCCGCCGTTGTCGACCGCGATGCCACCGGCGCCTGCGCAGGCGCCGTTGTCACCCGAGCAGCGCACCGCCACGGCAGCGGCACTCAGCGTCGAGCAGCAGTGGCTGTCGTCGTGGTTTCGCGGCACGCCAGTGCGCATCGCGCAGCGCGACGACGGCACGCTGACAGTCGACGTGCCGCGCGAGTTCTCGTTCGACCCGGGCCGCAGCGTCGTGAAGCCGGCGCTCGCCGCGGTGCTGGACAAAGTGGCCGAGAGCCTGCGCCGCCGGCCGATGTCGCGCCTGACCAGTCTGGCGGCGCCTGACGACCGCCCGCAGACGTCGCCGCTGGCCGTCGAGCGTGCGGTGCAGGTGCATCGCTACCTGCGGCAGCGCGGGGTGCCCGCCGCACGGCTGGGCGAACCTTCCGCCACCAGCGCAGCGACGGTGCAGTTGCGCATCGGTCCATCGCCGCGCTGAAGGCTGCGCTGACGAAGCGCGCATCCCGGTCACAGCCCGAGCCGCGCCAAGCGTCGATGCGCAGGTCGAGATAAGGGAAAACCCTATACTGCGATGTGGTGGCTTGCGCTTCGCCTTAGCGAGGGCGGCGCTGCATCCTTCTCGCAGTTCATTGGATTCCCCCAAAAATGGCATTGCGCATGCGAATTTCGCCCTGGACCCGGTTGTTCAATCGCAGCGTCAAGAAGATCGCGCGCGACGCGACGCGCGCCGGCAGCCGCGCAGTCGCTAAGGCGGTCAAGACGCAGGTCGACAAGCGCCGTGCGCCTCCTGGCACGGGACACTGGATCGCCGGCGTGGCGATGAGCGCGGCCGGTGCGCGCCGCTACCGGCTGTACCGTCCGAACGACGTGGCCATCGGCGAACGTTTGCCGTTGATGGTGATGCTGCACGGCTGCGGTCAGGACGCCGGCGGTTTCGCGACCAGCACGCGCATGAACCGCATCGCCGCGCGCGAGCGCTTTCTGGTGCTCTACCCCGAACAGGACCGGCTGGCCAACGCGCACGGTTGCTGGAACTGGTTCGATACCGATTCAGGGCGCGCCCATGGCGAGTCCGGACTGATCATGAAGGCGATCGACCAGGTCTGCCTGCTTTATCCGGTGGACCGCACGCGGGTCGCGGTGGCCGGCATGTCGGCAGGCGCCAGCATGGCGGCGCTGCTGGTGTCTCGCCACCCCGAGCGCTTCAAGGCGGTGGTGATGCACTCGGGCGTGCCGCCGGGCACGGCCCACTCCAGCCTGTCGGCGCTGAGCGCGATGAAGGGCCGCCGCGCCACGTTGCCGCTGGGTGGCGTGCCGGCGTCCCCGACCGCGGCGTGGCCGCCGCTGCTGGTGATTCACGGCACGGCCGACGGCGTGGTGTCGGCCCGCAATGGGCGGGCCGCGGTGCAGGCGTGGGCGGATGCCGCCGGCGCACGCGAAGGACCTTCGCGCGGCGTGCGGCGGGGCCAGCGGCATGCGATGACGATCACCGATTTCCGCCGCGGCCGGGCGATGGTCGCCAGTCTGGTCGAGGTCGACGGGCTGGGCCACGCCTGGAGCGGTGGCGCGTCGCGCCAGCCCTACGGCGATCCCCACGGGCCGGATGCCTCGCGCATGGTCTGGGCCTTCGCCAAGGGCCACTTCAAGATCTGAGGCTCAGACCGAAGTGCAGACCCGGTGCGCATGCCTTGACCTTTGCGACGACAGGTCGGCCGCTGCCGACGTCTCGGACATCGGCCCAGCCTGGCGGCGTCAGTCTTTGCCCGGTTGATCCGGGTGCCCGGCGTCACCCACATCGGCCGATGCCGATGCCGATGCCGCGGGTTCGGGCATGCACATGCGCACGCCGTTCCACTTCTGGCCGCACCAGCACTCGCCGTCCGCATTGATGATGCAGGTGCCTGATCCGCAGCATCGTTCGTCTTCAGTCATCGTCTTGCTCCGCGAGGTGTGGGTTGAAGGAAAGGCCGAACTGCCGCCTTGCGCGACGGCGCTGCTCAGGCCAGCGGGACCAGCTCGTCTGCCGCGGGCAAGCGTTGCCGGGGCTGAAAGTGCAGCGGCGCCGGGCTGTTGCTGCGCGGCCCGGTCCGGCGCTCGCCCGGCGCCATTCGCTCGAAGCGCGACGCATCCGGAAAGCATTGTTGCAGCATGCCACGCACCAGGCCGAGCCGCGGATCGTGCGACGGCGCGTCGTCGGTCGTGTCGTTGATGCAGCAGAAGTCGACCGCCCCGAATCTGGAGGCCAACGCGTCGAGTGACCGCGCAAGGCCCACGTCACCACTGCCGACATAGGCATGGCTGGATTCACGCAGCCGGACGCGGCCGTGCGCCAGCGCCCAGCGAATCACGAAATCGGACACGATCGTCGGCTTGTGCCAGGTGCGGAACACGGTGGAACGCACGCTGTCGAACAACCCGGGCGCCAGACCCTCGAGTTCGTAAAGCAGCGAGCGAAGCATCGGTCGGGGCGAGTGGGCAAAAGTTCGAAAGGTGTGCGCATAGGGAGTCGCCGGCGTGCCTTGCGACGGCGGCTCATGCGCGGCGAGCCACTGCCGCGACAAGCGGCTGGCATTGACCAGTGCCGAGGCCTGGGGGTGCAACGGTGCGTCGGCCACCGGCGGCTCGTCGGACCAGGTCGCGTAGGTGCCGTTCTCCCAGAACCAGTCGCCCGGCACGACCGGCTTGCCGAAGAAGACGTCGTCGTTGAGATAGATGAAGCGTTCGGACAGGCCTTCGATGTGGTGGATGTACGACTCGATGTGGCCCGAGTCGAAGGTGGGCAATGCCGCCGCCGGCATCAACGCGCGGTGGTCGACCACGCTCAGGCCGGCCGAAGGCACCAGCCAGGCGGGCGTTTGCGCATCGGTGACCAGATAGATGTGGCCGTGGCCGGGGAAGAACCGTTGCAGCGCGCGCAGGTTGTAGCGCAACTCGTCGTTGTCGCGAAACCGGCCTTCGACGTTGCTGTGCGGTGCCAAGCCGGCGCGATCGCGCGCGCTCAGGCCGCGGGCGGCCCGGGCACGCTTGTGGCGCCAAACGGCATCGCTGCCGTCGACCCACAGGTACACGATGTCGATGGCTTTGGCGTGGGGCATGGCGAATCTGGCGGGGCTCTTTTGAGGCGCAGTGAGTTTGATCAATGCCCCCGGTCAGAAAAGCGCAGCGAACCCGAGGGGCTGAGATGTTACTGTGGACTTCCTCGCCACCCGACCCGACTTTGCGTCCCCTTGTCACGCTTTCAATGAAATCGAAGCAGAGTTCCGGCGGGTTGGTCTATTCGACCGACAGCGGCCGCATGTGCCCCGGCTGTCGCCTGCCGCTGGCGCAGTGCGGGTGCGCGCGGCAGCCGGCCGCGCCAGCGGGCGACGGCATCGTCCGGGTGTCGCGCCAAAGCAAGGGGCGGGGCGGCAAGGACGTCACGCTGGTGTCCGGTGTGGTGCTCGATGCGGCAGCGCTCGAGCGACTCGGCAAACAGCTCAAGGCCGCTTGCGGCGCTGGCGGCACGGTCAAGAACGGCGTGATCGAAGTGCAGGGCGATCACGCCGATCGGTTGGTGGGAATGCTGCTCGTGCAGGGCTGGAAGGCCAGGCGCGCCGGCGGTTGAGCAGGTCTGCTGGCGTGCCATGGCGGGACGGTTAAGCTTTCAAGCTCAGGCAGCCTGGCAAGGGTTGCATCCACTGCATGCGCCTTCCCGCAACCGCACACACCAGCACGCTCTCGCACGGACCCGCATGGATTCGCGTGCACCCGCACGCACCTGCACACATCCGCGCACACCCGCACGACGCCCCGAGTCACGATTTAACCCCGTCAGGGGTGGAGCACAAGCCATGACCGAAGCCCGCAAACCCGTCACCGTGAACCGCCTTCGCGCGATGTACGCGGCCGGCGAAAAAATCGCCATGCTGACCTGTTACGACGCCAGCTTCGCGCGGCTGTTCGATGCCGCCAGCGTCGACATGCTGCTGGTCGGCGATTCGCTCGGCATGGCGTTGCAGGGTCACGACAGCACCTTGCCGGTCACGTTGGACGACATGGCCTACCACACCGCCTGCGTGGCGCGCGGCATCCAGACCGCCCTGCTGGTCGCCGACCTGCCGTACGGCAGCTACCACGAATCGTGCGAGCAGGCGCTGCGCAGTGCCGCGCGGCTGATGCAGGCCGGCGCCCACATGGTCAAGCTCGAAGGCGGCGGCTGGACCGCGCCGACGGTTCGCTTTCTGGTCGAGCGCGGCATTCCGGTGTGTGCCCACTTGGGGCTGACGCCGCAGTCGGTGCACGCGCTGGGCGGCTACCGCGTGCAGGGCCGCGACGAGGCCGGTGCCGAACTGATGCGCCGGCAGGCGCGCGAGCTGGCCGAGGCCGGCGCCTCGCTGCTGGTGGTCGAGCTGGTGCCGGCGGCGCTCGGCCGCACGCTCACGGCGGAGCTGCCGATACCGCTGATCGGCATCGGCGCCGGGTCGGGCTGCAGCGGGCAGGTGCTGGTGATGCACGACATGCTGGGCATCACGCGCAGCCGGCTGCCGCGCTTCGTGCGCAATTTCATGGCGGAAGGCGGCAGCGTCGAAGATGCCGTGCGCCGCTACGTGGCCGCGGTCAAGGATGGCAGCTTTCCGGACGACCGCGTGCACAGCCACTGAAGGCATGAACGAAGCGACCCCCGACGGATTCCAGCCCACACCCTGAGGCCGCGCAGCGTGCAGATCATCCACACCGTCGCGGGGCTGCGGCAGGCCTTGGCGGGTGCCACCGGCAGCGCATTCGTGCCGACCATGGGCAACCTGCACGAAGGCCACCTGTCGCTGCTGCGGCTCGCGCGGCAACACGGTCGCCCGGTCGTGGCCAGCATCTTCGTCAACCGGCTTCAGTTCGCGCCGCACGAAGACTTCGAGCTCTACCCGCGCACCTTCGAGCGCGACTGCGAGTTGCTGCGCAGTGTCGACTGCGACGTG
>ENA-OFCE01000731-OFCE01000731.1-metagenomes-genome-assembly--contig:-NODE-731-length-19961-cov-3.256003_pt1 | contig 19961 bp, 15 predicted proteins | sample MGYA00153388_OFCE01 | MGnify analysis MGYA00153388
AGCTTGATTTCATCGCACATCTAAAATCAGTAAGTAAAATTTTAATGGATGGCGGGTTATATTATATGATAATACCCGATAAGCGATACTGTTTTGATTATTACATGGCAGAGTCTACCATAGCAGAGGTCTTATCAAGTCATTTTAATAAAAAAGAAGCACACTCTTTAAAAAGTGTCATCGAGCATATAGCTTTAACCACCCACAATCAGGCTAAAAAGCACTGGAATAATAATCACGGTAGCCTAGAGAACGTAGAATTAAGGATTGAAAAGGCAATCAAAGAATATGAAGTTGCAAATGGAAAAAATATTGATGTCCATGCTTGGTACTTCACACCAAAATCTTTTGCTACCTTAATAACTATGCTTAACAGTTTAAATTTTATTGATTTGGAAGTAAAAAAAATAACATCTACATCTTACGGTAAACATGAATTTTATGTCGTTTTGAGACATAATCGAACTAAAAGTATTGTAAATTAATTTCGTTGCTTCTAACTATAATATTTCAAGTATGTTTCAATTACCGATACTTTTAATCAAATACATCTAAATAAAATATGCTGTTAAACCATTCTAGTTTTAAATAAGATAAATAATAGTAACTCTGGTGTAACAAAATTTTTAAAAATTGTATTTTATTCAATAAAAGTTTAACCCATAACTACCATACATATTAATTTAATAAGTTTAATCGACTGGTAATTAATAAATAGATATTTTAGTGATAATATGTACTTAATATAAATTTTACTTACGCTAACTACGTTTGTATTGCTTATTTAAAAGTATCAAATCGTTCTTTCATCACCATTTATGTTTAAGTGGCAAAAAAAATTTACTAACTCATTTCACACAAATTCAAATCAAAACAAAATGAAAAAAATTATTTATTTAGCAGTTGGTGCATTAGCATTATTTGCAACATCTTGTAAAAAAGAAACATTAGACCAAGGTCAGAAAGAATTAGTCACTTCTAGCGTTGTTGATACGTTAAAAGGAGACATCACAGTTAATACTACGGTAACTAAAACTACCTTGCTTAAAGGTATAGTTTATGTAAAGCCAGGTGTAACTTTAACTGTAAACCCGGGTGTAACTATTAAGGGAAGTGCTGGAGTTATTGATCTAGTAAATCTTGAAAACAACAAAGGAACTTTAGTTGTAGAAAAAGGTGCAAAATTAGTAGCAAACGGAACTGCCTCTGCTCCAATTATTTGGACTTCTAACAAACCAGCTGGATCTCGTGATTTTGGCGATTGGGGTGGTATTGTAATTTTAGGTAATGCACCAATTATTACAACTACTGGCGCAGCATTCAACACTTTTGAGGCTTTTACTGCTTTACCTAATACAGGTTTAAGAAACAATTATGGTGGTTCAGTAGCTAACGATAATTCTGGTTCTATAACTTACAACCGCATTGATTTTGCTGGTGGTATAGTTGCTGCTGCAAACAGAGAAGTTAATGGTTTAACTTTATGTGGTGTTGGTAGTGGTACTACTATTAAATACGTTGAGGTTTCTAACTCTGGCGACGATGCTTTCGAATTTTTCGGAGGTACTGTAAATGCTTCTTATTTAATATCTTTTGGTAACAAAGACGACGATTATGATTTTGACGAGGCTTATACTGGTAGCTTGCAGTTTATTATTGCATTCCGTAATAACTTAGCTGATAACTCTGGTTCAGAAATGATTGAGTTAGATAACAACGCATCTGCTGGTGTTTTTGGTGCTAAAACTCTTCCATTTATTGCAAACGCAACTTTGATAGGCCCAGCTTCTACGGTTGTAAGAACAATTGATGGTTCTGGAAACCCAATTTCAGGTAGCCGTTTTGATGGTGCCGTTTATGTAAGAAGAGCTGGTTTAATCAGATTGGCAAATTCATTAATCATTGGACAAGCATTTCCTACAGCATTTGCTTCATCTCCAACAACTCAAGCACAATTATTGTTATCTCCAACTGCCCCAGGAGCTTCTGCAGTAGTAAACAACTTATTCCAAGCAAATGTTGATTCTACTAGAGTTGTTCAGGATGCTAACGAAAGCAACCCAATTGTATTAGCTACAACAGCTCTTAATACAGCTTTGTTAACTCAGTTTGGTACTTACAGCAATACTTTCTTAGCCAATTTTGGTGCTTATAAATTAGGTGCTGCTTTAAATCCATTAACAGGTTCTCCAGCATTAGCTGGTGGTATGAACTTATCTGCTTATGGTTTTGTTGGTACTACTCAACGTGGTGCTGTAAGAACAACAGATGTTTGGACTGCACAACCTTGGATTTCTACTGCTACTAACTAATTATTAGCATTATTTAAATAAGCTTTTATAAAAAAAGCGGTTGCACCATTGCAACCGCTTTTTTTTTTTAATAATAAATACAGGTTTTATGTTCTTTTATTAAATTTACGTTTAGTTGTAATGTTAACCTATTGCAGCTTAACTTTAAGGTATAAAAGCAACCACATTTAAAACAAGAAAGAGTTGCTACGTGAGTTAAGGATTCCGTTTTTTAATTTTCAGCTTATCTAAACTTTTGGTTCGTTAATTTAATACAGCATAGTATGTTCTTCCTAAAACTATTATTTTGTATAGATCACCAATTTTGCACAACACAGAAATGATAAGTGTGTAGAGGGAACAAAATTTTATATCAATCAATCAAACAGAATTAATGTAAAACTTGAAACTTTAAAGCTTGGTAATAACGTGAGTTTTATTGTTAATTCTAACATAATTTACTTTAATCAGGCTTATATACTATTTCATGCGTTAACGCTCGCAGCGGCATCCTTTTTTTCACGCCGAATCTTTTCCTTAGGGGGTCTCGGGGGGATAGATAATAAAAAAAGATAGAGTACTTCCTATGTCAGAATAAACTCCCATGGTGTTAAAACGCCCAATCACAACGAAAAATATTTATTAATCGACCTTGTGTTAACATTTATAGATTGATAGCAATTTTTTTTTAGATTAATTTTAATTTTTTATGTCATCTCTCTTTTTAACATATTCAGACATCTTTAATACTAATAACACTACTGCCGGAAATAATAGAAAATTAAAGAAGAGTTGTTTGTTGATGATGTAGAAACCATCTCTAAATATTTGAAAAGGCAACAAACCACAAATTAAAATATAATATACGGCAGCAAAGCGATAGTCTTCTGAAAGGTGCCTCAAATAATTCAACAAGAATCCTGTTAAGTACAAAAAGAAAAATGATCCGATAGAACCAAAATTAATAATTAAGGTACTCCAAACGCTATCGGCACCCAAAGGGTTTACGTAATAATAACCCATTGCTTGGGTAGATACCACATATTGTTTAATATTAATGAGGGTGTTGGGAATTAAATTCAAAAAAGAAGTCAAAAAATTAGTAGGGAAATTAAAATAGGGTATGTTGTTATTTATCAAGAAGGTACTGGTACTAAACCAAGTAAAAACTGGTTCTGCCAAAAGAGAATATTGAGCTTTATCTAAGTTAAATCCCGAATTCATTCTTGAAATGCCCACAAAGCTGCCTACTAAGAAACACAATAGAATTATTGAAAATATTTGGTACAATTTCCATCTAACTGTTGCAAAAGAAGTTTTGTAAACTAAAATTACAATGATAGTTTGCATCACGTACATTCTGCCACCCATAATTAACAATAACATTGCCGTACATGTAACCCCTGTAATCAATATCGGCGATAAAACTTGTTTGCTTACCAATTGATAAATCAAAAAGAAATTAAAAACAATCAGCAATGTGGAAATCTTGCCTCGTGCAGATGAATCATACAATTCATAGTTACCTGTTAAAGAGTTTTTGCCTAAGTAGGCAAATACAAGTAAAACAAACATCAGAAAACCAGCCACATACGAAATGTTTTGAGTTGTATAAGATTTCGCAAAAAGTTGAAGACTTTTTTTATAGGGTTTTAAAACTTTGAAAGTTACGTGCCCTAAATAAAAAGCAGGTAACCAGCATAAAGTAATAATAATGTAAGAAATTAATTTATCGTTGGGTATTTTTTTGTAAAAACCGTGGAACAGCTCCATCCCTGGATAGCCCTCGAAAGAACTCAATTTACCAACTATGATCGGAGTTATCAAATAAAACAGATATCCAAACAAAAAGAGTATTTTGTGATCTATGAGAAAATATTTTTTATTCATGTTCTTCCTGGAGTCGCAATTTATCAATTTAAAATTAACACATGAATGTCTTTGTGGAAAATGGAATAATTAATTTTATGTATTATTTGAGATTTTGTTTAATCAAAAATTAACATTTAGGTAACTTAGGATTTTATTTAAAAGCTCAATTTTGCACATATTTTTTATTACCTACCTTATGAATTTTAAAAAGAAAAAAATAAATGCAATTACAGTAAAACGTTTACTCTACACATTTTTAATTTGTGTTCTACCGTTTACCAGTATATGCCAAACTTTGGATGACTTAAGCGACGTTAAAGTTGAGGAATTATCAGAAGATCAAATCAGGAGTTTTATTTCCGAATCAAATAAGTTAAATATCAAAGATGATCAAATAGAAGAGTTTGCTCTTCAAAAAGGGATGAATTCCGACGAAATCATCAAACTGAAGGAAAGAGTAAAATTGTTAGACAGAAATATACCAACTACTGATAGTAAATATTTTCAAAAAATAAAGCCCACAACTGGCTCTCGCCTACAAGATTCTATAAGCCAGCTGGAACAAAGACCGGTTTTGGATATTAATAATGCATTTAGCACATTAATAACACAAAATTTCGGATCCGGAATATTTAGCAATCCAACTATTACATTTGAACCAAAACTTAGGATACCTACTCCCAAAAATTATCAATTAGCGGCAGATGATGAATTGATAATAGATGTTACGGGTTATACTGATGCTAACTATCGTGTGAAAATATCACCGGAAGGTATTATAAGAATACCTATGGTTGGCGCCATAAGTTTGAACGGATTTACAATAGAACAAGCAAAAAAATTAATTACCCAAAAATTAGCTAATTCTATTTACGGAGACATTAAGTCTGGTCGAACCTTCGTGGAGGTAAATCTAGGTGAAATAAGGAGCATAAAAATAACCATAATAGGTGAGGCTACCGTGCCGGGTACTTATACTTTGCCTTCCTTGGCAACTGCGTATAATGCATTATATTCTTGTGGTGGTCCAAATCAAAATGGGTCTTACAGAAATATACAGGTTATAAGAAACAATGCAATTGTTGCCACCATAGATGTTTACGATTATTTGGTTAATGGCACAAAAAAAAATGACATACGCTTATTTGATCAAGACATCATTAAAATAAGCACTTACGATGTTCGTATTGAATTAAAAGGCGAAGTTAAAAAACCTGGTTTGTACGATGTTATTAAAGGCGAAAATTTGGGAAAAATTTTAAAGTACGCCGGCGGAATTACTGATAATGCTTATTCTGCCAAAATAAAGTTGTTCCGAAACACCCCAACTGATAGACAGTTGATTACTATTAATGCAGGCGATTTAGAATCTCTTTATCCCCAAAAGGGAGATAGTTACATTATTGGAAAAATTTTGAATCGTTTTGCCAACCGTATAAGCATCAAAGGTGCGGTTTATAGGCCTGGCGAGTTTGAATTAAGGAACGGAATGACCTTGTCTAAACTTATTGCCGAAGCAGACGGACTTAGAGAGGATGCTTTTATGAAACGTGCCAACATCCACAGATTAAAAGAAGATTTAAGTCCACAAATTATTACCGTTGAATTGGATAAACTGCTAAGAGGAGAAATTGAAGACATAATCTTAAAAAAAGAAGACCGTGTTGTGATATATTCAAAATTTGAATTAAAAGAAGGATATTATGTAACATTAGGAGGGGAAGTTGCCAACCCCGGAGTAGTACTTTACGAAGAAGGGATGACCGTTTACGACGTGATTTTGATGGGTGGAGGTTTGAAAGAATCAGCATCGGTAAAGCATGTTGAGATTTCTAGACGCATTAAAGATTCTGACCCAAAATCTTTTAATCCAAAAACGGCCATAATTTTCGAACAAGATATAAACTCAAATTTAAGTAGTGATATGGAGATATCAAAATTGATACTATCTCCATTTGATGAAGTGTTTGTTCGACCCGCCCCAGGCTACTTCGTACAAAAAAATGTAGTGGTAGAAGGAGAAATCATTTATGGGGGAAAATATACGCTATCGGCAAAAAACGACCGAATATCTGATTTAGTAAAAAGGGCAGGAGGTTTAACGCCACAAGCTTATTTGGAAGGTGCTGTTTTGGTTAGATCTAGGCAGTTTTCTAAAACAGAACTAGAAAACAATCAGGTAGGATTGAATAATTTATTAAAGCAGAATTACCAGGCTGGTGTGCCATCGGTAATTTTGCAAAACGAAATTAGTGGGTCAAACAAAAAAAAATCAGATAATGTGGGTATAGACCTTAAAAGTATCTTAAAATCGCCATATTCCTTATTGGATTTATTTTTAAATGATGGCGATACTTTGAGAGTTCCCAAACAAATGCAAACTGTAAGAGTAAATGGCGAAGTGTTATATCCAGCATTGGTAGCTTATGATAAGAGTTTTGGTTTGAGAAGGTATATAATTGCATCTGGAGGTTTTGGTGAAAGAGCTTCGCACAAAAAACCTTACGTGATTTATGCAAACGGATCTGTAAAAGGTACAAAAACGTTTTTATTCTTTAAGAATTATCCGAAAATAATACCCGGCACAGAAATTTTTGTTCCAGCAAAAAAGGAAAAAGAGAGACTGCGTCCCATAGAACTGGTATCAGTTTTTTCTGCTTTCGCATCTACATTGGCAATTTTATTTACTGTTTTGAAAAGATGAGTACAAATTCCTCTGATTTTGGATCTGATAGAGTATTCGATGAATTTTCTCCAAAAAAGCTAATCCTCCAATTTAAAAATATTTTATTATTTGTTGTTGGTAAATGGCCCATCATTTTAGCAATTGCGTTTATATTTGGTGCATCTGCATCTATATACACCTATCTAAAAAAACCATCTTATTTAGCCGAAATTACTTTTGCTCTTGATGAAGGATTAACTTCTAAAGCAAATAACTCTTACAAAAAGTTGGGAGAGGAGTTTGGCATTGATATAGGATCCGACGCTGGCGGTGTTTTTAGTAGTATGTCTAATATCGTGGAATTAATACAGTCAAGACTACTTATTGAAAAAACATTGAAAAGCAGCGTAAAAATTAACGGGAAAAATTTATTATTTGCAGATTTTTTTCTTGATTCTTTGGATTATAGAGAAAAATGGATGAAAAACAGTTTGTATAAAACCATAGACTTTAATACCGAATATAAGGATCCTAATAAAAATATTTACGCAAACTCCATCATCTACAATATTTACGAAACCCTCATTAACAAAAACATTAAAATAGTTGAAAAAGGTAAGGGTACTACCATTATTTCGGTAAGCTGTATGACAGAAAACGAATTATTTACCAAAAGTTTTCTCGAAGCACTTTTAAATGAGGTCACCGTATATTACATTGAAACAAAAACTCAACGTTCTAAAATGAATCTGGCTTTTTTGCAAAAAAGAACAGATTCAATAAAGGTAGTTTATTTAAATTCTATGTACGGTAGGGCAGCATATTCAGATTCGCACGTTAATCCTAACAGGCAAATGTCTAATGTAATTAAGGACAAGCAACAAACCGACATACAAATTTTACGAAGCTCCTATGCAGAATTAGTGAAAAGTTTGGAGTCGGCAAAAAACTCATTGTTGCAGGAAACACCTCTTTTTCAGTTCTTGGATATGCCGGCCTTGCCTTTGAAAAGATTTAACTCAAATTTTATCTTAAATTTTACAATTTTTTTCTTTCTAGGTTTTGCACTGATGTGTGGATATTTTATGGTAATTAAAATCTTGCAAAATTTAATGAAATAACTGGTTTCGAAATTTAACTGTTTCTTAATATCGTCATTATTTTATATGTGTAATTTCAATTATTCAAAATACAATAAAGATTGGCATCTAAAAGTATAAATGTCCATCATTAAATATTAGCGTTATGATTATTAGGATATTAAGATTTGTCAAAAGGAAATTGTTTAATACGGGTCATGTTATCAGCAATCCCGAGTTGCCAAATTTTGGAATTAACGCAGGTGTCGGAACTAAGATAAATAAACCACGTAGAGCAATTGAAGGAAAACAATATATTACATTCGGCAATAATTCTCATTTGGGTGCCAACGGATGGATTTCTGCTTATGATAATTACCCCTATACCAATCAAGTATTTACACCTCAGATTAGCATCGGTAACGATGTTTTCATCGGAGACTATTCATCAATAACTGCAATTGATAAAATTATTATTGAAGACGGGGTTGAAACGGCAGATTTTTTCTACGTATCTGATCATACCCATAGCTACATTCCCGAAGAAAATGTAACTGTCAGAAAAAGACGGCTGGTATCAAAAGGTTATGTAAAAATAGGTGCATATACAGGTATCGGAATAAACGTAGTTATTTTGCCAGGAGTTACTTTGGGCAAATACTGTGCGGTTGCAGCTTTCTCGGTGGTAACCCGTTCTTTTCCAGATTACAGCCTAATATCGGGTAATCCTGCAAAATTGATAAAAACCTATGATATGGAAAAGAAAAAGTGGATAGACCCACCCATAGGCAAAACCCGTAGAACAAAGATTGTTTCAACTATACCATCAGAAGAAGTGGATTCTAACAATATATCTTAATATTTTAGTATTCAATGAAGGTTGCCTTTACACTGTGTTCAAATAATTATTTTGCCCAAGCTTTAATTCTGGGTCAATCTTTTTTGCTTCATAATCCTGATTACGAATTTTATGTAGGTCTCATCGATCATAAATCCGATCAAATTAATTATGAACAATTCAATATAAAAGTACTTCCAATTGCAGAAATAGAACCCATAATTTTAGAACTAGCACAAAAATATAACATTGTTGAATTAAACACGGCGGTAAAACCACATTACTTCCTTCATTTTATTGAAAAAATGGGTGCAAAATCAATTTTGTATTTCGACCCTGATATTTACGTGTATAAAAAGTTACAAGCTTTAGAGATGTTGTTGGAAGTTGACGATATATTGTTAACACCTCATATTTTAAAGCCTATACCAATTGACGAAAAAACGCCTTTTGAAAATGATTTCTTAAATTATGGCTTATATAATTTGGGTTTCATAGCGCTTAAAACTTCAGAAAACACCATTAAAATGTTGAATTGGTGGAAAGATAGGACTTACCAATTTGGGTTTCATAATTTAGCGAAAGGCTTTTTTGTTGACCAACTGTGGATAAACCTCGTACCTATATTATTCCAAAAGTGTAAAATAATTAATCACCCGGGTTATAATATGGGACCTTGGAATTTGCATGAAAGATTTTTAACTAGGGCATCAAACAATTACTGCGTAAATGTTGATTACGAGCTTTATTTTTATCATTTCAGCAACTTCAATCCCGCAAATAAAACTAATATACATACGGTATTTAACAGGTATAATTTTGTTAATAGGCCTGACTTGGTAAATATATACTCAGAATATAGCAAACTTTTAACTGAATTTAATTTTTCGGAATTAAAACAAATTCCTTGTTTTTACATGGTATGGAAACAAAATGTACTTTTAGTCAAACAAAAACTAGCTTATTCAGAATTGCCATTGAAGAACAAAATACTGAAAAAAATAAAAAAAAATATTCCCGACAGATTGAAAGAATTGATACTAAATTCCATAAAATCATAATTTAGATTGTAAAAAGTGAAATTATCAATCATTATTCCAACTTATAATTCTGCAAGTACCTTGTCCAAAACGCTAGAAAGTATTATTGAACAAGATTTTTTGGATATGGAATGTTGGCTTATAGATGGTGTATCTACTGATAATACCTTAAATTTAATTAAGGAATTTTGCAAAAAACATACATTTATTAAATATATATCTGAACCTGATAGCGGAATATATGATGCTATGAATAAGGGTATTGATTTGGCAAAAGGCGATTATCTTTATTTTATGGGCAGTGATGATACCTTTTACAACTTTAATTTGTTAAATGATTTATGGTTGCTAGACTGTTTTGGCAAAACTGATTTCATTTATGGCGATGTGGTTTTTAAACACAGTAAAATAAGATATGGCGAAGAGAAGAACTACTTAAAATTGATCAAGAATCTTGAAAATGTTTGTCACCAATCTATTTTTTATTCAAGAAAAATATTTTTAAAAATAGGGATTTATGATTTGCGTTTCCCTATCTACGCAGATTTCAATTTTAATATCAAATGCTTTAAAGACGTAGATATTTCAAAAAAATATGTCGAAAAAGTTATCTGTACTTTTAACGAAAAGGGAACAAGTTATTCTGCCAGGCACAAAGACAACTATTTAGAGCAGGTTCACCATTTATATGTTTCCGAAAATGAGGATGTTGTGGCACTGTATGACACTGTTAAGATTTTGGAACACAATTTAATTAGTTTATATTTATCAAAAGAATACATAATAGGTAAAAAAATAGGAGATTGGGTAAGGAAAATTAGAAGTTTGATTTTTAGAAGATAATTCTCTAAATAATTAAGGATGATCAAAAAATTGTGTTGAGAAATGTTTGGTTTATCATTATGTAAATATTAATAAATGATATTTTAATTATGGTAAATTAACTAATTGATATTATAAAGTGTTAGCTTAATAAATACTGAAATGTTAAATTTGATATAATTAATCTATTGAGAGATGTTGATAATAATGTTCGCCGTATTTTTTTCCTCCTTGATTGTGGTTTGCATCTCCATCAAAAAAATTATTTACATTGCCAAAAAATGCCATTTATTTGATGATCCCAAAGAAATAAGAAAAGTTCATTTAGATAAAACACCCAATTTAGGCGGTGTGGCAATTTACACTACAATACTCTTAACCACTTCCATATTTACTTCCTATTACCATATTCAAGAAATCAATTATATTTTTGTAGCCACTGTAATTATTTTCACATTAGGTCTAACGGATGATCTAGTTGGGGTTGCGCCACATAAAAAATTCCTGGCCCAGTTTCTCGCAGCTTTCACCGTAACGGTTATCGCCAATATAAGATTTACCAGCTTTTATGGAATATTTGGTATCGGAGAGATACCTTATGCTGTCAGTTTAGTTTTAACCATGCTTTTTATAATCTTTTTAATAAATGCATTTAATTTAATAGATGGAGTAAATTGTTTGGCCGGCAGTATAGCTTTAATGACTAACATCGTTTTTGCCGTTTGTTTTTGGAAAATGCAACAATATGGATTAATGTTACTTTCAATATCTATATCTGGTGCACTAACTGGTTTTTTATATTTTAATAAAACCCCTGCAAAAATTTTTATGGGCGATACGGGTTCACTAACCTTAGGATTGATAATCTCAGTATTTTCAATATTTTTCATAGAGTCTAACAACGCCTTAACTATGCTAAATAGTAAACCTACATTTTTATCAGCTCCGGTTATTGTTTTGGGATTGTTGATTATCCCTATTTTTGATGCACTTAGAGTATTTACATTAAGAATTATTTCTAATAAATCACCTTTTTATGCCGATAGAAATCATATTCATCACAGGCTCTTAAATTTTAATTTTACCCACTTACAAGTTACGGGTATTCTTTCACTGGTAAATATTATATTTATTACTATTGTTTTTAGTTTAAATAATTTAGGGAACGAGACCGTATTATTAATAATAGTTGCTTTAACATTGTTTTTAAATTTTACCTCTTGGTTAATCTTAAAAATGAAAAACAATAAAGCTGAAAAACCCAGAAACTCATCTAAAAATTTAGACATAGAGATGATTACTCCTCAAGCAAAAGAATCTGACGATTGGAAACTATTTGGTATTAAAGTTGATATTTAGGGTAATTATTATTAAATAACAAACAATCAATAAATCTCTTTTTTTGCAGCTGCCAAAGTATTTTTTAATAAACTCACAATTGTCATTAATCCAACACCGCCCGGTACAGGAGTAATGTAGCTGCATTTTTGAGACACGTTTTCGAAATCAACATCACCAAAAAGTTTATAACCCGATTTTGTGATATTTGAATTTTCTCGGTTCATACCCACATCAATGACAACCGCACCCTCTTTTACCATATCAGCGGTTATAAAGTTTTTTTGACCTATAGCTGCGATAATGATATCCGACTTAAGCGTAATTTCTTTTAAGTTTTGAGTTTTGCTGTGGGTAAGCGTTACCGTACAATTTCCTGGGTTAGCATTACGTGCCATCAAAATACTCATCGGGCTACCAACAATATTGCTGCGACCAATTACCACACAGTTTTTGCCCGATGTATCAATACCGTAAAATTTTAACATTAATAAAATGCCATAAGGCGTAGCGGGTAAAAAGCAGGGGAGGTTGCGTTGCATACGTCCCAAATTGATGGGATGAAATCCGTCTACATCTTTTCTGTAATCAATAGCTTCTGTAATGGTTTCTGGGTTGATGTGTTTGGGCAAGGGTAGTTGCACAATAAAACCGTCCACACTTTTATCTTTGTTTAATTCTTCAATTTTCGAAACCAGTTCAATTTCGCTAACAGTTTCATCATATCTTATTAAGGATGACTGAAAACCCACTTTTTCGCAGTTGCGCATTTTGCTGGCCACATAAGTTTCGCTGCCGCCATCGTTTCCAACCAAAATTGCTACCAAATGTGGTTTCCGGCCAGTTTTGGTGAAAAAATCAGTTGCTTCTAGGGCAATTTCTTTTTTTAATTGTTCGGAAACGAGTTTACCGTCGAGTAGGTTCATTGTGTTTTCTGAAATTAATCCAACTTTAAAACCGCCATAAACGCCGATTGTGGTATTTCTACATTGCCTACTTGGCGCATACGTTTTTTGCCTTTTTTCTGTTTTTCCAATAATTTACGCTTACGGGAGATATCGCCACCATAACATTTTGCGGTTACATCTTTACGCAACGCTTTCACCGTTTCTCTTGCAATAATTTTCATCCCAATGGAAGCTTGTATAACAATTTCGAACTGCTGACGAGGTATGAGTTCTCTTAGTTTTTCGCAAATGCGCTTGCCAAAATCGTAAGAGTTGCTGCGGTGAATTAAAGAGGAGAGGGCATCCACAGGTTCGCTGTTTAAGCGGATATCTAATCTAACCAAATCAGACTGTCGATAACCTATCTGATGGTAATCAAAAGATGCATAACCTTTAGAGATGGTTTTTAGGCGGTCGTAAAAATCAAATACAATCTCGCCCATCGGAATTTCAAAAACCAATTCAACTCTGTCTGATGTTAGATAAGATTGGTTAACCACTATTCCTCGTTTTTGAATACAAAGCGACATTACAGGACCCACAAATTCGGATTTTGTAATGATATTGGCTTTTATATAGGGTTCTTCTACAAACTCTAGCTTGCTTGGGTCGGGCAAATCCGACGGGTTATTCACATCAATTTCTTCGCCCTTGGTGGTGCGGGCTTTGTACGATACGTTGGGTACGGTGGTAATAACCGTCATATCAAATTCTCGCTCCAAGCGCTCTTGGATAATCTCCATGTGCAGCATTCCCAAAAATCCACACCTAAAACCAAAACCCAATGCGGCCGATGATTCTGGTTCAAAAACTATGGAAGCATCGTTGAGTTGCAATTTGTGCATCGCTTCACGCAGCTCTTCAAACTCATCGGTATCAACCGGATAAATGCCAGCAAACACCATTGGTTTAACCTCTTGAAAACCTTTAATAGGCTCGTTGCTGGGTTTGTCTTTATGGGTAATGGTATCGCCAACTTTTACTTCTCGGGCTTCTTTGATGCCCGAAATTATATATCCTACATCGCCTGTTTTGATAACGTCTTTAGGTTTTTGGGTAAGTTTTAAGGTACCCACTTCATCGGCAATGTATTCTCTACCCGTAGCCACAAACTTTACTTTGTCGCCCTTTCGAATTTCGCCGTTAAGTACTTTAAAATAGGCAATTATCCCACGAAAAGAATTAAAAACCGAATCGAAAATTAAGGCTTGCAACTCGCCGTTAGGGTTGCCTTTCGGTGGTGGAACACGTTCTACAACGGCTCGCAAAATAGCATCGATACCTAAACCAGTTTTGCCTGATGCTGCAATAATATCTTCTCGTTTACAGCCTATTAAATCAATTATTTGGTCTTTTACCTCTTCAGGCATCGCCCCTGGCAAATCCATTTTATTTAAAATAGGGATAATTTCTAAATCGTTTTCCAACGCCAAATACAAGTTAGAAATAGTTTGCGCTTGTATGCCTTGGGATGCATCCACAATTAACAAAGCGCCCTCGCAGGCAGCTATGGATCGAGAAACCTCATACGAAAAATCTACGTGACCAGGTGTATCAATTAAGTTAAAAATATAAGGCTGGCCATCTTGTGTATAATCCATTTGTATGGCGTGGCTTTTGATGGTAATGCCCCGCTCACGTTCTAAATCCATGTCATCCAGCAATTGCGCTTGCGCTTCACGCTGGGTTATGGTGTTGGTATATTCCAATAACCTGTCGGCTAAAGTGCTTTTGCCGTGGTCTATATGTGCAATTATGCAAAAATTACGTATGTGCTTCATTTAGCGCAAATATAGATTTTTAAGCGTTAATAAGCTATTGGTTTAGGTTTCCAATTATCTCCACTATCCAACCCTAAACTGGTAAGGAAGTAGTTATAAAAATCAGTAAAAAAAGACAGCTGGTTTTTTTTTTCAAACAACGATTGCGTTATTATTGAATTTATTAAGCCACACTACCATTTTGCTTTATAAAATCAAAAAAATCACTTAGGCTTTTGTAATATTTTTGATATAAAAAAAATTTATATGCGTTTATTATGCTTTATAACAACTTAGCGTAAAAACTTGTTTTTTTACGGATATAATGGCATTGTTATTATGCAGTATTACACAATATAACCGGCTTGTTATAAGTGTTTTAAAGAAATTAATGTAAGTTTCTGGAAAAGAAAACATTTTAACGCTAGTGTTGTACAATACTTAAATCCACCTTATAAAATCTACTATTATGAAAAAAATTAGACTATTTGCCATTTTAAACTTTTTGTTTTTCTTGACTGCATTTTCCGTTTCAACTTTAAGCCAATTTAAGGTTTTCAACAACCAGAATAACGCTGAGATATCCGCTAAATACGAAACGATGTTTACGCCAGCGGGTGTAACCTTCGCCATTTGGGGCTTAATTTATTTTTCCCTTTTCTCTTTCGTTATTTATCATCTGGTAAAAGCTTATAAAGATGGAAGAAAATCTGAGGCAAACGTTGCAATTCAGAAAATAGGATATTTATTTATGTTGAACAACTTTGCCACAACGCTTTGGGTATTTGCTTTTTCATTTGAACAGTTAGGACTCTCTCTTTTATTAATCGTGATTCAGTTGGTAACCTTGACCAAAATAGTGATAAACTTAAAAATATACGATCCTTACAAAAGCTTAAATTCTAGGGTATTTACCCATCTTCCAATAAGTATTTACTTTGGTTGGATTTGCATTGCAACCATTGCAAATTTTGCGGTGTATTTGGTATCCCTTGGATGGGATGGAGGTATAAGCCCAAGAACTTGGACAATTGTCTTAATTTGGGGTGCTGTCGCACTATCCATATTTATGACCTTAGTTAAAAAAAATCCATATTTTGGCTTGGTTGTAATGTGGGCTTTATACGGCATACAATTAAAACTCAAAGTTATAGATGCATCAGGTTTTTATAATTTTATAATATCTGTTTGGGTGGCTTTGGCTATAGTTGGTTTTACTACCTTGATCCGTTTTATCGTCAATTACAAAAATAGAGATTATTTAGAAATGAATAATGAGCATATCTAATTTTCGTTACCAATAATGAGTTGGTAAGGTTTGATAGTTAGCCCAAATAATAATTATATTTTTGGGAGATTAAATCAAGCAAGTTTATAAATGCTCAGAGATTTACCAGCTCGTTTTTTAGTTTTTTGTTTGACATTAATATCTATGTTGCCTTTTTGGGCATTGTTCGTACTATCGGATATATTATTTTTCATACTTTTTTACATTCTAAAGTATAGAAAAGCAGTTGTTGATGATAACCTGAGAAATTCTTTCCCTAACAAAACGGTAGCAGAAAGGGATTTTATAGCCAAGCAATATTTTATGTATTTGGCAGATTTGATTGTTGAAACCATCAAAATGATTTCTATTTCTGCTAAGGAAGCTCAAAAGCGGTTTAACATACTTAACCCAGATTTGCTGCAGCATTATGTTGGCCAAAACAGAAATGTTTGTGTGGTGGCCGGGCATTATTGTAATTGGGAAATGGCTAATGTTGTAGGTTTTTGTACCGACAAAAAGAAACTGGTAATATACAAACCACTAACCAATAAAATACTCGACGAATTTTTGAACGGTGTACGATCCAAATTTTCCGTTCTGATGATTCCCATGAAAGGGATTTTGCGCAAAATGGTAGAATTGCGTAATGAATCTTCCATTTCTTTTTATTTGAGCGATCAAACTCCAGTTCAACACGAAACTAAATACTATACAAATTTTTTAAATCAAAACACGGCAGTTTTCTTGGGTGTAGAAAAAATTGCTAAAACTACCAATAGCGTGGTAGTATTTTGTAAAGTTAAACTTGTTAAAAGGGGATATTATACTTGTGAGTTTGTTCCATTGGTTGAAGAACCACAGCTAACAAAAGAATTTGAAATTACCCAATTGCACGTTCGGTATTTGGAGAATATAATTAATAACACTCCACAATATTGGTTATGGTCTCATAAAAGATGGAAATTTTAAAAAGTGTATACTTTTTTGAACACTTTTTATACTAATTTTTACCAAATTAATTGATAAACATTGTATTTTAAGCTGTAGAATTAAGTTTTATATAGACATCTACCACAACCTGATCGGCATTTTCAATGTTGTTTAATCTGGCATTGTATTAGTATTAGAAGTTTAAATAAAAACACAAACCTATGCTAGAAGAACAATTAATTACAAAATACGATCAAGAATTAGCGTCCATTTTAAATGCAGACTTACAGAAACATTTTTTTGACATTGAAAGCAAGGCTATATTGTTTTTAACCAAAAAATTTGACGAGCAATTGGCCGAAATTTTAACCGAGGACGTACAGAATCTAAAAATCAGGAATTTATTGTATAATAATCCAGCATCAGCCAGCGCCTAAATCTCTATGATAAATTTGCTTTATAACAATGAACAATTGATTTAGAATTCTGCGTTCTTTGGAAACCGCGGAAAAGGAATTACGTCTCTAATGTTTGTCATTCCGGTAACAAACAGAACCAATCTCTCAAAGCCTAATCCAAAGCCAGCGTGTGGTGCAGTTCCAAATTTTCTCAGGTCAATATACCAATATAGTTCTTCCTGCGGAATGTTCATTTCTTCCATCCTTTTGGTAAGGTAATCTAATCTTTCCTCTCTTTGAGAGCCTCCAATAATTTCTCCAATACCTGGAAAAAGTATATCCATAGCTCTCACTGTTTTACCATCTTCATTCTGTCGCATATAGAATGATTTAATTTCTTTCGGATAATCAGTTAAGATTACTGGCTTCTTAAAATGTTTTTCTACTAAAAAACGTTCATGTTCGCTCTGTAAATCGGCGCCCCAACCTTCAATTATATATTTGAATTGTTTTTTTTGATTGGGCTTTGAAGCTTTTAATATATCGATAGCTTGTGTGTAAGTCAATCTTTCAAATTCATTATTTAAACAAAATTCTAATTTTTCCAATAAATCAAGTTCACTGCGTTCTGCCAGAGGTTTGTTTTTTTCTTCCTCTAATAATCTGCTTTTCAAGAATTGTAATTCTTCAGGGCAATTGTTTAAAGCATATTTTATCACGTATTTAAGTAAAGCTTCTGCCAAGTTCATATTGTCCTCCAAATCGGCGAAAGCCACTTCCGGTTCAATCATCCAAAATTCTGCAAGGTGACGAGTGGTGTTAGAATTTTCGGCTCTAAACGTAGGACCAAAAGTATAAACTTCACCCAATGCCATTGCACCCAACTCCGCTTCTAACTGACCTGATACAGTTAAATTGGCAGCTTTTCCAAAAAAATCATCCCTGAAATCAACTTCTCCGTTATCAGTGCGTGGTATATTATCAAAATCTAAAGTGGTCACCTTAAACATTTCCCCGGCACCTTCCGCATCGGATGCAGTTACAATTGGCGTGTGCATGTAAACAAAACCACGTTCGTTAAAAAAGGAGTGAACTGCAAAAGCCAAAGTGTGCCTTATCTTAAACACAGCATTGAAGGTGTTGGTTCTGAAACGTAAATGTGCAATTTCCCTTAAAAATTCTAAACTGTGTTTTTTGGGCTGCAGCGGAAATTTTTCAGGATCGCTATCGCCTATAATGTCAATATTTTCAGCATTAATTTCAACCGATTGGCCCTTACCCACAGATTCCACCAAAGTTCCTTTTGCACTAATACATGCACCAGTGGTAATTCTTTTTAACAAAATATCGGGCAGGTTTTCGTAATCGAGGACTACTTGTATCGTTTGCATGCAACTTCCATCGCTTAAAGCAACAAAGCGATTGTTCCTAAATGTTCGCACCCAACCCATCACCGTAACTTGCTTACCAAAATTTCGATCTGCCAATAAATCCTTTATTTTATTTCTTGTAATCATATTAAGTGTACCAATCGTCAAGTGGCAAAAGTACAAACCTTTCTGTTAAAACATGAATTTGGTGGCGATGTTTTATTTTATGGAATTTTGGAAATGCTTTAAATCTTGAATGTTATTATTATGGGATGGTCTCCGATAAAAGGGAGAGGCCAGATTTTGCCCAACACCTGAGTAACTTTAATTACTTTTGAAAATATTATAAATTTGATCCATCCTTAACGCAATTGAGTAATCTTCAGTAATTTCGGAAGTTATTGATGTTTTGAAAACCAATTACAATTGTGATAAATATGAAATTTGACATCAATTTTTCAGATATTTTAAATAACAGGTAATAATTTACCATTTTGTTTTACTGTTAAGAATTTACTTATAAAGTATTAAATTCAACTAATTTTGTAAAACAATTGCCGATAAAAATCAATTATTAAATATTGTAGAAATAATTTGTTTAAACAAGTAATTAAAATCTATATTTGTACTGCCCTCTCAAAGGGCATGTTTTTCATAGGTAGATGTAGGGTCGAATACTTGTTATTCGGCCCTTTTTTTTAAATTTAGAATTAACCTTTTGTATTTATATCCTATGAAAAAAAAAATTGTAGTAGCCATTACAGGTGCAAGTGGTGCCGTTTACGCAAAATTATTGTTAAACAAGTTACATCTATTGGAGAGCCAAATAGAAGAAGTGGGCATAATTATGTCTGATAATGCAAAAGAAGTTTGGCAATTTGAGCTGGGTGACAAAAGCTACGAGCAAATTAATTTTACCTTTTACGGGAAAAGTAACTTTATGGCGCCTTTTGCATCGGGTTCGGCCAAATTTGATACTATGATTGTTATCCCATGTTCGATGGGCACTTTGGGTAGGATAGCAAGCGGTTTGTCCGATGATTTGCTGACCCGAGCAGCAGACGTAATTTTAAAGGAAAGACGAAAGTTGATTTTGGTTACTAGAGAAACTCCTTTAAACCTCATACATATAAATAATATGAAAACTGTTACGGAGGCGGGGGGTATTATTTGTCCCGCTTCACCTTCTTTTTACAATAAGCCACAAACCATTGAAGATGTGGCAGAAACGGTGGTCAACAGAGTATTGGATTTGGCAGGACTGGAAAGTTGCAGTTACAGGTGGGGTACGAGTTAGTTTAAACGTTTGCAATTTCATAGTTACTTAATTATTTTTTTGTT
>ENA-OFCE01000733-OFCE01000733.1-metagenomes-genome-assembly--contig:-NODE-733-length-19947-cov-4.478635_pt1 | contig 19947 bp, 15 predicted proteins | sample MGYA00153388_OFCE01 | MGnify analysis MGYA00153388
ACTGCGATGTTTGTGGTAAAATAGACTGCTATTAATTTTTTACTGCTAAGCAAATGACTTTTTTTGCCTTTAGAATTTAAGTTTTTTGTAACGTTTTTTATGATTAGCTCCAATTTGTCTTTAACAACTGTTACTTTTACAAAGTCATTATATATAACAATTTTTTTCACATCATAATAATCACTGCGGTAGAGAAATTCCTTTTTTTTGGGCATTTTTTCCCAAACTTGTTTAGAAAATAATAATATTTCGTTTTTTTCAGAATTAGCTATAATATTTTGTCTAATCTGTAAAACATCAGTTAAGAAAGTTTCAGAAGAAAGCAGAACTAAAAATAAACTATAAAACGCAATAAGAGAAATAATCTTCATTCCTATTAGTTTTAAAAATAATTTACAATCTTTTGGTTGTTTTATTGGTAGCGGGGAGCGGGATCGAACCGCCGGCCTTGGGGTTATGAATCCCACGCTCTAACCATCTGAGCTACCCCGCCATAAAACAATTTTAAATTTCTTTGAGTGAAATTTTCTTTTAAAAATTACAAAGCTTGTCTGTGTTTTTATAAGTTTGCAAATATAGAAGAAATTGTCTTTCTTTAGAACATCAGATAAATAAAACATCATTAAATTTTTTAAACAATCTGCTTATTTGCTCAAATGGCTACCAAAAAAAAATTCAGGGTTGAATATGAACTACGTTCTTCACCAAAAATACTTTTTAATTTTTTGAGTACTCCGAATGGTTTGGGTGAATGGTTTGCTAATGATGTAACTGTTAGGGATGGTATTTATTCGTTCCATTGGGAGAATGAAACGTTGCGTGCTAAGCTGTTGAGTGTAAAAGAAAATAAGTTGGTTAAATTTAAATGGGAGGATGATGAGGCTTATTGTTTTTTTGAATTTGAAGTTTTACAGGATGAATTGACCGGTGATGTTGCTTTAGCTATAACTGATTTTTCGCAGGATGATGAAAAAAGCGAAAAATTAATGATCTGGAAAAGTCAGGTTGATACACTTATTAGCGTTATAGGTGCATAATTCTTTTTGCAGCTAATTTTTTATTTTGAAAAAAGTTTATCGTTTAGTAATTCTGGCATTTCTAAGGCCATTTGTGATCACCTTTTTCGTGGTTTTGTTCATTTTGTTGATGTTGTTTTTATTCAAATACATTGATGATTTGGTTGGAAAGGGGTTTGAATGGTATGTAATTTTAGAATTGATGTTTTACGCTTCGGCTAGCCAGGTTTCTATGGCTTTGCCGCTTTCTATTTTACTTTCTTCTATTATGACTTTTGGGAATCTTGGCGAAAGTTATGAATTGGTGGCATTGAAATCAGCAGGAGTTTCTCTTCAAAAAATCATGTTTCCGTTAATGATTTTAGTAGCTTTTATTGCATTTGGAGCATTTTTGTTTTCTAATTATATGTTGCCAAAAGCAAATCTTAAAATGGGATCTTTGCTTTATGATGTAAGAAATCAACGTCCGGCGTTTTTAATTAAGGATGGAATTTTTTATAATGGAATTGATGGATATTCGATTCGTGTTGCCAGAAAGGATAAAGATGGGGCAACTTTGCATGATGTTATGATTTATGATCAAACGGCGGGAAATGGGAATATTAATGTTTTGTTAGCAAAAACCGGTGTTATGATGACTTCGGAAAACGAAAGTACATTGGGTTTGAAACTTTTTGATGGAATACGATATGAAGAGGTAAACTCAAATGGATATGCACAACGAAAAGAACATACACGAATTAAATTTAAGGAGTATGAGTTAAAATTAGACTTATCGGGTTTTCAGTTGAGCAGAACAAATGAAGACTTATTTAAGAATAATTATCAAATGCTGAATGTAAAGCAATTACAGAATGCCCAAGATAGTTTGAGTTTGAATCTTACATCAAAAACAGAGCAATTAAACACTTCAATAAAAAATTATTTTTCAATTTATTCCCGTTCAGGCTGGGCCAATAGTGAAATTGAAAGGTCGATTGCGTTTAAAAAGGATGTTTTTCTGTTGAATTTTACTGATAGCTTGCAAAGAATTGTTAGAGAGGCTTCTTTATCAAACATGAGAAACATACTCACTATTGCAACTGCTTCTAAAGAAGAAAGAATGACAACTGAAAAATTAAATTGGCGACACGCTATTGAGTTTCATCGGAAATTTACCCTTTCTGTAGCATGTCTTGTGCTTTTTTTTATAGGCGCACCTTTAGGCGCAATTATAAGAAAAGGGGGTTTGGGAATGCCTATGTTGGTTTCGATATTGTTTTTTCTAGTTTTTCACATATTTTCGGTTATTGGTGAAAAATCGGGTAAGGAAGGTGCATTGCCAGTTTTTGTAGGGATGTGGCTTGCCACATTTGTGCTAACACCGCTCGGAATTTTTCTTACATCAAAAGCGGCACGAGATTCTGTTTTATTTGATTTGAGTAGTTATTTAAAATTCTTTAAAAAATTTAGAAGTGAAAAGTTAGTTAAGTCATGAAAATCTTAATCATTTGTAATAGAATACCATATCCGTTAAAAGATGGGGGCGCTATTGCAATTTATAATATGATACATTCGATGATTAATCTCGAACATGAAGTTTCTTTATTTTCATTAAATACAAATAAACATTTTATAGATCCAGATTCATTACCACCATTATTTAAAAAATTAATTCATACATGTTTTGTAAAGATTGATACGTCAATTTCAATTAAAAAGGCATTTATTAATTTATTTTCTAATAGATCATTTATAATTGAAAGGTTTGAAAATGAAAATATTCATGACGAACTTAGAGTTTTTTTAACTGCTAATAAATTTGATATAATTCAGATTGAGGGAATGACTATGTTGCCTTATATTCCAACAATTAAAAAGGTATCAAAAGCCAAAATCACTTTTCGCGCTCATAATCTAGAACATCAAATTTGGGATCGACTTTCAGAAAATGCAAAATACGTTAAGCGTTGGTATTTAAAACTTTTGGCAAATCAAATGTTGCAACAAGAGAAAAAAATGCCTGCATTAGTTGATGCAATAATTCCAATTACTATTGAAGATGCCAATTTTTTTAAAATTCATTTTCCTAAGACACTTTTATTTACATCTCCGGCTGGTGTAGATTTAAATCGTTTTGTACCTAATTTAAAAGCTGCAGAAACTAATACAATTTTTCATATTGGTGCATTAAATTGGATGCCTAACCAAGATTCAATTATATGGTTTAAAGATAAAGTATGGCCAATTATAACTAAAGCTAATCCACAGCTTAAGTTTTATATTGCAGGAAAAGATACTTCTGAAAGTTTTTTAAAGTGGAATTATGAAAATATTATTGTTTTGGGGGAAGTTGACAGCGCTATAGATTTTATTAATTCTAAATCTATAATGATTGTTCCTTTGCAATCAGGTAGTGGCATGCGTTTGAAAGTTGTAGAAGGAATGGCATTGAAGAAAGCCATTGTTAGCACTAGTATTGGAGCAGAAGGTATAGAATATACCAATAAAGAAAATATTTTAATTGCTGATACACCTGAAGATTTTGCAAATGGCATTTTAAATTTATTGATAAATGATGCGTTTCGACAGAAAATAGAAATAAATGCAAGAAAATTAATTGAATTAAATTATAATCAAGATAAACTTGTAGAAAATTTGTGTTTATTTTATTTAAATAAAGTTCTAACGTGTTAGTTTTTATAATTATTTTTTGGATTTGTTTATTTCTAATAATTCATTCATACATTATCTTTCCACTCATCCTGAGTGTGTTAAGTAGAAATAAAAAGATTAATGAAATAAATTTTAATAATAAGTCTGATGATTTGCCAACTATATCAATTCTGCTTGCTGTTTATAATGAAGCAAATGTAATTGAGGAAAAAATCCATTCTACTTTTAAAACAAATTATCCATTAAATAAAATTGAGTTTTTAATTGGATCTGATGCAAGTACAGATGCTACTAATAAACTTATTGAAAATCTTAGATTACGGTTTCCATCAATTAAGTTAAGTCTGTTTGCTGGAAGAACCGGAAAGTCAGGAATAATTAATCAGCTTGCTGATATTGCTAATGGTGAAATTTTACTATTAACTGATGCGAATGTTTTTTTTAACGAAGAAACAATTTTCCAATTAGTGAAGCATTTTAAAAATCAAAAAATTGGGCAAGTAGGAGCAAACATTATCAATACCATTCATAAAAAGGAAGGTATTTCATTTCAAGAAAAAAGTTATTTGAAAAGAGAAAACTTAATAAAATTTCAGGAAGGATTAATCTGGGGATGCATGATTGGTGCTTTTGGAGGCTGTTATGCAATTAGAAAAAAATTATTTGTCAAAGTTCCGCCTAATTTTTTGATGGACGATTTTTTTATTTCGATGAATGTATTGGCTGAAAAATTTAATGCAATTAATGAATTAAATGCTGAATGTTTTGAAGATGTATCCAATAAAATCAAAGAGGAATTTAGAAGAAAGGTTAGAATTTCTGCAGGCAATTTTCAAAATTTAAACTATTACCAACATTTGCTATTCAAGCCTTTTTCTGGAATTGCCTTTTGCTTTTTCTCTCATAAAGTAATTAGATGGATCACTCCTTTCTTATTGATTATTTTATTATTTTCTACTGTTTATCTTTCATTTTACTCAAACTTTTACCAAATAACTCTGTTATTTTTTTTAATTTCTATATTTATTCCACTTATGGATAGTTTGCTGAAAACTATTCATATTCACATCAGGATTATCCGATTTATTTCTCATTTTTATTTAATGAATCTGGCTTTGATGATTGGATTTTTTCAATATAAAAAAGGTGTAAATACGAACGTATGGAAACCTACTCAACGAAATCAATAATATGCTGAACACAATTGAAGAAGCCATACAAGAATTAAAACATGGTAAAATAATCATCGTAGTAGATGATGAGGATAGAGAAAATGAAGGAGATTTTTTGACAGTTGCCAGAAATGCAACTCCGGAAGTAATCAATTTTATGGCTACACATGGCCGCGGTTTAATATGTGCACCATTGGATGAAGAACGCTGCGATGAATTAAAATTAGATTTAATGGTTGGTAGAAATACTGCATCTCATGAAACTAATTTTACTGTTTCAATTGATTTAATTGGTCAAGGTTGTACGACAGGAATTTCAGCATCCGATAGAAGTAAAACAGTTTTAGCTTTGTTAGATCCAGCAATAAAACCAGAAGATTTTGGAAGGCCAGGACATATTTTTCCGCTCCGTGCAAAAAAAGGTGGTGTTTTAAGAAGAGCAGGTCATACAGAAGCAGCAGTTGATTTAGCGATAATTTCAGGTTTTGAGCCAGCAGGATTAATTGTTGAAATTATGAATGATGATGGAAGCATGGCCAGGTTACCAGAGCTTTTAAAAATAGCTGAGCGCTTTCAACTTAAAATTATTTCAATTAAAGATTTGATAGCGTATCGTCTTAAAACTGAAAGCTTAATTAAGGAAGAAGTTACCGTGCAATTGCCTACAGATTATGGCTCATTTCAATTAAAAGCATTTAGCCAAATTAATTCAGGTGAATTACATCTTGCATTAATAAAAGGTGATTGGGAAACTGATGAAGAAATTATGGTAAGGGTACATTCATCATGTGTAACTGGCGATATTTTCGGATCGTGCAGATGCGATTGCGGAGGGCAACTGCATAATGCAATGGAAATGATTGATAAAGTAGGAAAAGGCGTTTTACTTTATATGAATCAAGAGGGTAGAGGAATTGGTTTGATCAATAAATTAAAAGCATATAATTTGCAGGAACAAGGTTTTGATACTGTTTCCGCTAATATTGAATTGGGTTTTAAGCCTGATGAAAGAGATTATGGTGTTGGAGCACAAATATTAAGATACCTTGGAGTTTCTAAAATGAAACTTTTAACCAATAATCCAACAAAAAGAGCAGGTATTGTTGGGTACGGATTAGAAGTTACTGAAAATATTGCGATTGAAGTTTTATCGAATAACCACAATGTAGCCTATCTAGTAACCAAAAGAGATAAAATGGGTCATACTATTTTAGAAAACAAGTAATTATTGTTTTCTTTTCTTGAATAGTTTTATCCAAAGTTCTTTAAAACTATCAAAATCTTCACGATAATTGAGACCTACACCTTGAACATTCTGATTGTTCTGGCTACTGCCTGAAACTCCAATACTTGGAGGTCTATTAAATGCCTTTGCTTGTATATTTCCTTGATTATTTAATTTTCCTTCTACGCTAAAATCGCCACTGAAATTACTTTGCTGGTTTGGATTTTGAGTAGTTGAATTATCTGAATTAATTACATTACCATTGATAGTAACACGGTCGTTAAATAATCTTAATGAACCACCAACTCCAGCTGTTGAACTTATATTAACATCCAAACCTTCGTAAAATAACTGAGAGGCCCAATTTGAAAATTGATTGGAAAGTAATTCATTTACCGCTTGAGTTCCACTAGATGCCGAAAGTAAATTTCCACCAGCAAAGCGATTGAAAACCAACAAACTAAATACCTCTTTATTTACATTATCGGCACTTGAAAGGTAACCAGCAAATTCACTTTCATATTTTCTATTATCTGGAAATTCAAGGTTAAAAGAAATATCAGGATTGAAAAGTGAATTTCTCATTTCCAATCGACATGAAACTGGAATTCGCTGCAAACGATCAGGAGAATTTACAGTATCAGTTGGATTATTTGAAAGGTATAAATCTTTTATTTGAGCTCGTAGATTATAAATTGCATCTATATTTACTGTTGCTTCATAAGGACTTCCATCCCAGCGTATTGTGCCTCCACGATCAACTTTAAATCGTTTATTAATTAAATTTTGCAGCGTAAAAAGATAATCTCCTTCTGTAATTGTGTAAAGACCATACATATCAAAATCTCCCAGTGAATTAATTACCATTCTTAAATCTCCATTTCCACGACCTTTAATGATGTCTCCAGAAACTTCATCGAATATTAATTGCAATTCAGCATCTTCGGTTATATCCAAATTGAAATTCATTGTTAATCCTGCTAAATTTAATTTTTTTGTTTCTGAAATAGTTAATGTATCAGGTTTTACAAAATTTATAAAACTTTGTTGGCCAACCGTGTTTTGATCTGATAATGGAATAAAAAATTGAGTTCCGCGATTTGTTGAGGCTGAAATATCAATTTTCATATCAGCTACTGGTCCTTTAAATTTAAACAGCCCAGTAGCATACGCTTTCCCATAGTATAGTTTATTGTCTCTGGATGTGGTATTTAGGCATAAAAAGTTTTTGGCTTGTATAGAAATATCAAAAATTGGTTTGGTTAAATTGGTGAGTTTAATAGTTCCGTTTGCAATTGCATTGTTACCTGTAGGATCTGACATTATTAAATTCTCAATATTTATAATATCATTTTTAAAGTATATGGTTTTACTAAATTTGTAAGGTGTTTTTAAATAAATAACAGTTACCCCCGCATCCATTAAATCAATATATCCACCTAAATCAGGGTCATTAAAAGATCCTTTGATCGTAATTTCTGCACTTGCTTTTCCTTTTACATTTGAAACAAGTTTGCGAATAAATGGCTCAACTAATAATAAATCTGTTTCTTTAAAAAGAACTTTAATATCAAGATTGTTATCTGTTCTTTCGGGGTATATGTTTCCAGCAATTGAAACCGTTTCAATTAAATTGTTTTCAACTGAACCATCAAAAAACAATGTTTTTGAAACAGGATTGTATCCAGTATTTGCAGAAATATTTCCAATTAATGTGCTGTTATAACTAAAATCTGTAATGTTTGCTAATGCAGAAACACGTGGAGTTTTGAGGGCTGAATAAATATTTACTGTACTATTTACAATTCCACTTACGTTTGGTTTAAATAATGGGTAAAATTGCTTAATAGTGCCAATATCTAAATTCTTTACTAAAAGTACTGCCACATCATTTTCTGTTTCAGATATTTGTCCATCAAAGAAAATCTTCTGCGATAGATTTGTCAGTCCAAATCCATTAACCGTAAATGCATTATTACGAAAAACGATGGTGCTTTGTGGTTTCAGATTCCAAACCTGATTATTAAGAGTTACCTCAGATGGTAAAACTTTAAAAAAAATACTATCCGATTTAAAATTTGCATTACCGTTTAAGTCTAATAAATTTAATCGATTGTTATTAGATAATTTTATGTTGAATCGTAAACTATCATTTTGGAAATAGTTTGAAGCAATTACTTCATTGAATACCAACGATTTATTTACTTCGACTTTGTCTGAAGCAATGTTAAAAGCAAAAGCATTATCGGTTGTTTCTCCATCAACAATTACATTTTGAAGTTTGGTTTTGTTATAACTTAATTCTTTAAAAAAACCAGAAATATCCATTGAAGAGGAAATGGAGTTATAATTACCTTGCAAATTACCCTCATATTTAATTTTCAAAGCAGGTAAAAATATTGATGTAACTGGTTCTATATTTTTGATATTTAAATTGAAATTAAAAACTTGGGGTTCAATATTATCTTTCATGTTCCAATTGTAAGATGGAAGATATTTTATTAAAATATTTTTAAAGGATGGAATTAATGTGTTGAATTCTATTTGACCTTGTAATTCTGCATCTGCAATATCAGATTGTAAAACTATTCTTTTTGAATTTCCAACAAAAGAAGAATTAAGTAAAATATTGCCAACATCAAATGTTTGATTTAAATAGGTTAAATTAGTTTCGGCTAATCGCATTGTGCCTTGTAAATCGTTTATCGTTTTTCCCGAAAAATTCATTTCCATCTTTGTAGAAACAGAAAGGCTGTCTTTATACAAGTTCAACGATTTTAAATTTAATTTTCTGACATCACTTTTAAATGAAAATATTGGTTTTTCGTTATTGAAGTCAATGGTTCCATCAAAATTCAAATCTGCGTTTTTATCTTTAAGATCAAAATTTCCTTTGAATAGCTTTTTATCTAGTTCTCCATTCACACTTATTTTTGAATATCGATAACCGTTTAAATCTATGTAATCAATTACTGCAAACAACTCTTCTTTTAATGAATTTACTTTAATTCCTTTTCCATTTAATTTCGCGGTAAATGATATTTTTCCAAGAAAGGGTTCATTTTCAGCAATTTTACCCAAATCGAAATTAATTGCCTTTAAATTTCCACTGTAAGAAGGGATATTTTTTTCATCGAATTTTACATTTAAATCTGAGATAAGTGTTCCAATATTGGTTGATAATTTTCCGCTTGTTACAAAATCATTTAAAAAGCCAGTAAAATTTCCGGTAAATACGATTTTACCAAGAGTTTGAATTTCTTTTGGAAGTATCTTAGGTCGAGATTCTGCATTTAATCCACTCAAAATTCGATCTAAATCAAATTTATTTGTTTTGAATTCTTTAAATCTAAGGTCAAGAAAGGTTTCTTTTATATTTGGAAGCCCATTAATGGAATAATTACCACTAAGCAAGGTGTTGTTTCCAGCCTTTATTTCAAGATTTTTAGCTTTTAAATTATTAACATGGCCACTAATAATTCCATTTGCTCGAATACTCAACGCAATATTTTGAAATCCAGGTGCAAAATAATTGAGGTCGGTTGCGGAAATTAATGATTTCTCAAGTTCAGTTTTAAATTCAACCTCTGTATTGAAATGATTAAACGCTGCCCAAGATGGGAATGAAAATTTAATATATTTTGTAATGGTACTTTGGGGTGTTCTAAGATTAAGGTTCGAAATCTCAAATTCTTTTGAGGTAATTAAAAGATTAGATTTAAAAGAACTTAAAATAAATCCGCTTTTTTCTTTGAAACTTATGTTTTTCACTGAGGTTGTGAATCTATCTTTAGAAAAATCAAAATCAGTTAATTCAACATTTAAATTACTGATATCCAAATCTTTAATATTGATACCTTTTTTTGATTTGGTATTGCTTTCATCCATATATTTGAATGAAATTTGCTCAAGATTTACTGAGTTTATGGTAATATCAAACGGCTTTTGTTTTGGGCGTAAGCTATCTGGTTTGCCAGCAAAATAATCAATCAGAAATTGCAGATTATTTTTTTTAGATTTATCATATTTGCGCAAATAAAACACTCCATTTTTTAGTTGTATAGTACTTAAAGCAAGTTTTTTGTTTTCATACGAAAATGAATTTAAATCGAAAGAAAAGCTTTTGATATGAACCAACGTGTCTTTATTTCTATCTTCAATATATAACCCTTGAAGTTCTAAAGATTTAATAAATTGAATATCAATTCGATCAACATGCACCTTGGTTTGTAATTCTTTTGATAAGAAACTGGTAACTTTACCGATCGCCCAATTTTGGAACATGCTAGTTTGTAATAGCAATGATAAAGTACCGATACTTAAAAGCAGCAGCAATATAATCCCAAGTGATATTTTAAGAAGTAATTTAATAGATTTAACTGTTTAAAAAAATAGCTTAATGGCAATCATACTCGGTATTGAATCATCATGTGATGAAACATCAGCTTCTATTTGCGTAGATGGCAAGATATGTTCCAACGTAATAGCAACTCAGAAAGTGCACGAACAATATGGAGGTGTTATTCCTGAAATAGCATCAAGAATGCATCAGGCAAATATAATTCCAGTAGTTACCGCTGCACTTTTCAACGCGAAAATAGATAAAAATAACATTGATGCGATTGCTTTTACCAGAGGGCCTGGTTTACTGGGTGCATTATTAGTTGGTACTTCTTTTTCTAAAGCAATGGCTTTAGCTTTAAATATTCCAATTATTGAAGTAAACCACATGCAAGCTCATATTTTAGCTCATTTTATTCAAACAGATGGTGTTAAGAATCCAACTTTTCCTTTTTTATGTTTAACAGTTTCTGGTGGCCACACTCAAATAGTCATGGTTTCAGATTATTTCGATATGCAAATTTTAGGTCAAACCACTGATGATGCTGCTGGCGAAGCATTCGATAAAACTGCAAAATTACTTGGTTTGTCTTATCCTGGTGGGCCGTTAATTGATAAATATGCAAAAAATGGAAATCCTAATGCTTATTCTTTTACAGAACCTCAAATTGCAGGTCTAAACTTTAGTTTTAGCGGGCTAAAAACTCAGATTATGTATTTTTTAAAACAAAATACGGCTGTGGATAAAAATTTTATAGCAGCTAATCTTTCAGATATTTGTGCTTCTGTACAACAGAGAATTAATAGTATTTTAATCAATAAGTTAGAAAAAGCTGTTGCACTAACAGGCGTTATTCAGATTGCAATTGCCGGAGGTGTTTCTGCAAATTCAGGATTGAGAAATGCGTTGATTGAAAAACAAAATGAAAACAAATGGAATGTTTTTATTCCACCATTTGAATATTGTACTGATAATGCGGCAATGATTGCCATTACTGGCTTTCATAAATTTTTAAAAGGTGATTTCGCCTCTCAAGATCTAACTCCAATGCCGAGGTACGAGTTTTGATAAAATTGAATTTACAAACAAAAATGCCATCTTATTATTGAAGGCATTTTTGGTAATTAACTAATTTATTCTCTCTGTTTAATTCACAACTCCATTTACTTTATCTTTTATTTTTTTCTCTAACTCTTCTGCTAATTCAGGATTATCTTTCAATAATTGTTTTACTCCATCTCTGCCTTGTCCCAATTTAGTATCGCCATAACTAAACCAAGAACCTGCTTTTTTAATTATTTCATACTCGACACCTAAGTCGACTATTTCTCCATTTTTAGAGATACCTTCTCCATACATAATGTCAAATTCAGCTAATCGAAATGGTGGAGCAACTTTATTTTTTACAATTTTTACTTTTACTCTATTTCCAGTAACTTCATCTGTATCTTTTATTTGGCCTGTTCTTCTAATATCCAAACGAACTGAAGCATAAAACTTTAAGGCATTTCCACCAGTTGTTGTTTCAGGATTTCCAAACATTACTCCAATTTTTTCTCTCAATTGGTTAATGAAAATACAGCAACATCCGGTTTTGCTAATAGTTCCTGTAAGTTTTCTAAGTGCTTGCGACATTAATCGAGCATGTAAACCCATTTTAGAATCACCCATTTCTCCTTCAATTTCACTTTTCGGTACTAATGCCGCAACCGAGTCGATTACGATAATATCAATTGCACCACTTCTGATTAGGTTATCCGCAATTTCTAATGCTTGTTCTCCATTATCTGGCTGAGAAATCAATAAATTTTCAACATCAACTCCTAAATTTCTTGCATATGCTTTATCAAAAGCATGCTCAGCATCAATAAAAGCGGCAATTCCACCTTTCTTCTGCGATTCTGCAATAGCATGTATGGCCAAAGTTGTTTTTCCAGATGATTCTGGTCCATAAATTTCAATCACTCTTCCTTTTGGTAATCCACCAATTCCGAGAGCAATATCTAACCCTAATGATCCAGTTGGAATAAATTCCATTGCTTCAATTGGAGCATCTCCCAACTTCATAATGGTTCCTTTTCCGTATGATTTTTCTAATTTATCAAGGGTTAATTGTAATGCTTTTAGTTTTTCGGCACTTGCGCTCATGGTCTTTAAATTTTCGCTAAAATAATAAATTTGAAAGCTTTTATGGAGGGTATTTAAACCCAAATTAGATTAGTTATCCACAATTTTACAAAATAATATTTTTGATTTTTAAGATTGTTTGAATTGAAAGAATTTCAGGATAAATTGCCACAGGCTTCAGCCTGTGGTTTAAAAAGATTCATTAAAGTTTAGGCTTAAGCCAAATATCTAAAGAGATTTTTTTTGTTAATTATTTTTACCGATTAGGATAATTTTTATTTTTGAACAATCAGAATGATTTTTGGCTAAAGCCAATAACATGTTTTATATTTTCCCTCCAACTAAAGCTGGAGGCTATTCATAAAGCTGGAGGGAATTCATTTTTCTGAATGCAATTTATAAAGCATAAACAAACTTTAAACTAATTTTAAAGGTTGGGTAATTTCTCAGTTTAAAAAAAATCGAAATAATTGAAAATTCAATTTTCTATTTAATGGTCTTTTGTTTTATCTTTTCTTTTGCCTTTTCTAATTTTTGATAATATTTACAAAAAGCTGTTAAAGGGCAAATTGCACATTTAGGGTTTCTGGCTACACAAATATATCGGCCATGCAAAATCAACCAGTGGTGCGCAACGTGTACTTTTTCCAAGGGTAAAAAAGCCATCAGTTGTTTTTCAGTTGCCAATGGTGTTTTTGCGTTGGTGGTTAATCCTAAACGAGCAGAAACTCTAAAAACATGCGTATCTACGGCCATGGCAGGCATATTGAAAATAACAGAGGCAATTACATTGGCTGTTTTGCGACCTACTCCCGGCAGCTTTTGCAATAAATTTATATCTGCAGGTACTTCCCCTTCAAATTCATTTGCTAAAATAGCAGCCATTCCTTCCAAATGTTTTGCTTTATTATTTGGGTACGTTACTGAACGTATGTAATCAAATATCTCTGTTGAATTGGACGCAGCCATTTCATATACTGTTGGGTATCTTTCAAAAAGGCGAGGAGTTATCAGATTAATACGCTTGTCGGTACATTGAGCTGATAATATTACCGCAACCAGTAATTGGTATGGACTAGAATAATGTAACTCCGTTTCAGCAATTGGATGATTTGCTTCAAAATAATTTACAAATGCTGCGTATCGTTGTTTTTTTAACATTCAGCAAAATAAAGAAAATACTTGATGGCTATAAACAACAAAAGGGCCTGCTTAGCAGAACCCTTTTGACTCTATGAAAAAAACAATCTTATAATCTTGTCTGTCTCGAATAATTCAAAATATTTTCTATCGTTGAATCATTTGGTGAAAAAATTAATGAATCGAGTGCAGTTTTAACTTCGTTAAGTTGCAAATACTCTTTCTTTAAATTTTCATCCTGTCGAATGCAGTTTTCCAGTTCATAGCTTTCGTCAATGCTGGTTTCTTTGTAAAGTTGACGAAGTAAATCGGTTTGAGTAATGGTTTGAATCATACGCTTAAGTTTGTGGTTTTGCAATATTAACGACCACTTATTCAGCTTATTTCATCAAACTTTAAAAAAATTTTAATTTATTTTTTATCCAGTTACATTTTATTCTTTAGGCCGTGTATGTTTAAAATAAAGACCTTTAAATTTCGGTTAGGCTATTTTTAAATTGATTTACATGCTAATGCTTATATATTTTTGAGTTTAGATTATTCTTTTGTTTAATAAATTTCTGATTAATTATATTTTGGGGCTTATCTCGTCTTTTTAATGACGAGATCGGGCTATCCGCTCTTTGCCATTCTGAGAGAAACGAAGAATCTTAAGTTAATTGTTTTTAAGGACAAAAAAGGATGCCGCTTCAATCCCTAAGCCAAACCTCCGAATTACATTTATCAGAGTTTAAATAAAATTATATTTAATTACTAAGTGACGATTTTGGAACAATTTCTTTCTTCAACATTAACTTCCTCAAGTTATTCAAAGCATATCTCATTCTTCCTAGGGCAGTATTTATGCTCACGTTTGTCAATGTTGAAATTTCTTTGAAACTCAAATCCCCGTAATGTCTCATAATCAACACCTCTTTTTGCTCTTCTGGTAGCAATGCGATCAGTTTTTGCAAATCTGTATAGGTTTGATCTCTAAGGAGTTTGTCTTCAATATTTTCATCTACAAACTGTATAGTTTCGAAAATGTCGAATCCTTCACTGTTGGTTATCAACGGAGTTCGTTTTTCTCTTCTGAAATGGTCAATTACCAAATTATGGCCGATTCTGATTACCCAGGGCAGAAATTTACCTTCTTCGTTGTATTTGCCAAGCCGAAGCGTATTAATAACTTTAATAAATGTGTCCTGGAAAATATCTTCAGCTAGATATTTGTCCTTTACAAGAAGATAAATGGAAGTGTAAACCTTGGCTTTGTGGCGGGTTATTAACTCCTGAAGTGATGACTCATTGCCCGATAAATACTGACTAATAAGCTCTTGATCACTAATTAATTTACGTAACATGGTAAGATTCCCAATTTTAAGTAAAACAAAAAAAACAATTAGTGTAAAAGTTTAGTCGATAAATGAATTTTTTTTAGGGTTAATATTAAAACGTAATTATTTGCAAGAAACAACTTATTATTCAAAAATAAAAATAATTATCCTAATATATTTCCTGAATTTTGAAGCCTGAGTTCGAATTAATAAAACCTAATCAGACTTTGTAAGTTTCTCTTAATTACGTTAAAAAGAATTAAAGGTTTTCTCAGTTATAAATAAATATGAATGAAACAGTATTAGCCACCGATCCAATTGATCTGGCTGACTCGCACGATACGATAATAATAAAGGGTGCACGTGTACATAATTTAAAAAATATAGATGTATTAATTCCTAAAAACCAGCTTGTAGTTATTACTGGGCTATCTGGTTCCGGAAAATCTAGTTTGGCTTTTGATACTTTATATGCTGAAGGACAACGAAGATATGTAGAAAGTCTATCATCGTATGCTAGGCAATTTTTGGGCAGAATGAATAAGCCAGATGTTGATTATATAAAAGGAATAGCTCCCGCAATAGCAATTGAACAGAAAGTTATTGTAACCAATCCAAGAAGTACGGTAGGTACCAGTACTGAAATTTATGATTATTTAAAATTGCTTTTCGCCAGAATTGGAAAAACTATATCGCCTGTTTCAGGACTAGAAGTTAAAAAAGATTCTGTTTCTGATGTTGTAGATCATGTTCTGAAAAATTATGATGGAAAATCAGTATTAATTTTAGCTCCGCTACACCCGCACGAAAACCGGATGTTGAAAGAAGAACTGGCAGTTTTGCTTCAAAAAGGATTTACACGCGTTGAATTCAAAAAGGAAATTCGGAAAATTGAGGAACTTTTGGAAGATAAAAAAGTAGGAAATGTTGCATTAACTACCAAAAATCCAATAAATATTTTGATTGATCGTGTAAATGTCGAGCAGAATGATGAAGAAATATTAATGAGAATTGCAGATTCTGTTCAAACATCATTTTTTGAAGGAAAAGGTGATTGTATCGTTCGCGATTTTGGATCGGATCAGCAAAGCACATTTAGCGATCGATTTGAGTTGGATGGAATTAAATTTGAAGAACCGAATGCCAATTTTTTCAGTTTTAATAATCCGTATGGAGCTTGCAAAACCTGTGAAGGATATGGCAAAGTAGTAGGAATTGATCCTGATTTGGTAATTCCTGATAAAAGTAAATCCGTTTATGAAGGCGCAATTGCACCATGGCGAGGCGAAAAAATGAAGGAATGGAATGATGTTTTAGTAAAAAATGCCATTCGTTTTGATTTTCCTATTCACCGATCTTATTATCATTTAACCGATGATGAGAAGGAAATTTTATGGACCGGTAATTCGTATTTTCAAGGATTAAACTCTTTTTTTAAAAATGTTGAGGAGCAAACCTATAAAATTCAATATCGGGTTATGCTTTCCAGATACCGAGGTAAAACTACTTGCCCAGATTGCCTTGGCTCTCGTTTAAGAAAAGATGCAACATATGTTAAAGTTGGCGGTTATTCCATTACTGATATTGTTTTAATGTCGTTGGAAGATGCACACAAGGTATTGACAACGTTAAAATTGAAAAGTCATGAAGCGACAGTTGCCAAACGTTTATTAATAGAATTAAGCACCAGATTAAGCTTTCTTTTGCAAGTTGGTTTAAGTTATTTAACATTAAATCGTTTATCCTCAACACTTTCTGGCGGTGAATCTCAACGGATAAATTTGGCAACATCCTTAGGAAGTAGTTTAGTTGGTTCTTTATACATTTTAGATGAACCCAGTATTGGCCTACATCCTCGCGATACTAAACAATTAATCGAAGTGCTAGAATCGTTGCGAGATGGTGGAAATACCGTTATTGTAGTTGAGCATGATGAAGAAATTATGATGGCCTCCGATCATTTAATTGATATTGGACCTTTGGCTGGTGTAAATGGAGGAGAATTAATTTTTGCTGGAAATTACAAAGACATTTTGAAAAGCAAAAATTCCATGACGGGTGCTTATTTAAGTGGAAAAGAGTCAGTTTATCATATACGTCCGGTTCGTAAATGGACAGACTCCATCAAAATTCACGGAGCAAGAGAAAATAATTTAAAAAATATTGATGTAAGTTTTCCGCTGAATGTTTTTACGGTAGTTACCGGAGTAAGCGGTTCTGGAAAAACAAGTTTGGTGAAAAGGATTTTGCAACCAGCATTGCAAAAACATATCGGAAATTTTGCCGATACCAGCGGACAGTTTGATGAAATTAGTGGGGATTTAACACGAATTACTCAAGTGGAAATGGTTGATCAAAATCCTATAGGACGCTCATCAAGATCAAACCCGGTTACATACGTGAAAGCATATGACGATATTAGAAATTTGTATTCAAACTTAGCTCAGTCTAAAGCTGCAAATTTAAAACCATCGCATTTTTCGTTTAACGTAGACGGCGGCAGATGCGAAACGTGCCAGGGAGAAGGAGAAGTGAAAATTGCTATGCAGTTTATGGCTGATTTACTGTTGGAATGCGAAACTTGTTTAGGAAAACGATTTAAACAGGAAATTTTAGACATTAGATACAAAGAAAAAAATATTTCGGAAGTATTGGAATTGACGATTGATGAAGCGTTAGAATTTTTTAAAGACGAAAAAAAGATTCAGCAAAAAATACAACCTTTGGTTGACGTAGGTTTAGGATATGTACAATTAGGGCAATCATCCAATACTTTAAGTGGAGGCGAAGCGCAACGAATTAAACTTGCCTCGTTTTTAATTAAAGGTAATAATGCCACTAAAACACTTTTTATTTTTGATGAACCTACAACCGGTCTTCATTTTCATGATATAAAAAAGTTGTTGACTTCCTTTAATGCATTGGTAGAACAAGGGCATTCCATACTGGTTATTGAGCACAATACAGACGTTATAAAAAGTTGCGATTGGGTAATAGATCTTGGTCCGGAGGCAGGGGATATGGGTGGTAACCTCGTATTTGCAGGTAAGCCGCAGGATATGAAAAAAGTAAAAGAAAGTTATACGGGAAAATTTTTGTAAGAAGTTTAATAAAGCTTTGCGATAATGCTGTTACCTCATATTTTCTGCGGTGAAAATATTATTTAACCTCCTGCATATCTACCAGTCTTTTGTAAAAACCATCTTGTTCTATTAAGCCATTGTGTGTGCCCCGTTCTACGATTTCTCCTTTCTTTAAAACAATAATTTCATCTGCATGCCTTATGGTGCTTAGCCTGTGAGCAATAACAACAGAGGTTCTGTTTTCCATTAAATTATTTATTGCATCCTGTACCAGTCTTTCACTTTCTGTATCTAAAGAAGAAGTGGCTTCATCTAAAATAAGTATGGGAGGGTTTTTTAAAACGGCTCTTGCAATAGTAAGTCTCTGTCTTTCTCCACCGCTAAGCTTCATTCCTCTGTCACCAATATTGGTGTCATAGCCAAATTCTTTTTTCTCAATAAATAAATGGGCATTGGCAATTTTTGCTGCATGTTCTATTTCATTTCGGTCAGCATTTTCCATACCGAGTGCAATGTTGTTTGCTATACTGTCGTTAAAGAGAATAGGCTCCTGTGTAACAATGCTCATTAAGCTACGGAGAGAAAAAAGAGAATAGTCTTGTATGTTAATGCCATCTACCAAAATTTCTCCGCCACTTGCATCGTGAAAGCGGGGTATTAAATCTGCCAGTGTAGATTTTCCTGCGCCACTGCTACCTACCAGGGCAATGGTTTTTCCTTTTGCTACTTTAAAACTGATGTTTTTTAAAATGGCTATTTCTTCATACTAAAAACTTACATTTTTAAATTCAATACTGTCAAAATGTTTGCTTACTTCTTTAACCCTATCGGGATCTCCAACAGTAATAACAGTAGCGGCTATCTCTTCGGGTCTACAGTTTACATGATAAACGGCACCTCTATCGTTGATAATTAATTCAGAAGCTGCAATACGATTCATATACTTATTTTAGTTGCCCAATTTCGCTGAAAAATTTAGTAATCTGATAAATAATTTTCCCTATTTTTGCTACCTGCCATTCGAAATATATTATTAGAATGTTTTTTGGTCCTTTGGCCGAGTGGCTAGGCAAAGCTCTGCAAAAGCTTCTACAGCGGTTCGAATCCGCTAGGGACCTCTAAAAAATAAAAGCCGCATTTGTTTGCGGCTTTTTTGTTTTAGGGAATTTAATTATCGAATAAATATTATCAAATTAATTTTACTATTCTTATCTGAAAAAAATATTATGCCATACAAAAAAATACTACACTACATCGCCATCATAGCTTCTCTTGCATTAATAGCTACCTGTTTTATTCCATGGGTGCATTACAACAGTATTGATACAACGTTTACAGGTTATAATGTAAAACAGTTTTCCACCGGTGTTTATTACGGAAAAGCGGGTATAATTATTACGAGACTTTGTGTAATAAACCTACTGTGTACACTTGCACCTTTTATAGTTGTAAAGAGAATAAATATGTTTGTCTGTGCATTTTTGGTAGCATACAGCATACGTACATATATTGTTTTTACAGGTTCTCTATTTGAAGGAGAAGTTGTAAAACTTGCGGGTATATATTTGATAGTATTGTTATCAATATTACTGGTTATTTGCAGCCTTTTTCCGTATTTAAAAAAGGAAGAAAGGTTAGGAGGGGAGTAGGTTTTTGGGGAGTGGGAAGTGGCGAGTGGCGAGAAGGAATTAGGGATTAGGAATTTGGAATTTGGAATTAGGGAATGGAGCGAAAAGAATTCTTGTTTTCTTTGATTTTTTTATTTAAAATTGTAGTCTCGATTTCTCTGTTGAAAAAAGATAAAATGACCAACGGCTGCGGGATGGGCAGTAGTAGCTGCCGGAATAATAAATTGCAAAATAAATAAACTG
>ENA-OFCE01000735-OFCE01000735.1-metagenomes-genome-assembly--contig:-NODE-735-length-19911-cov-5.918312_pt1 | contig 19911 bp, 18 predicted proteins | sample MGYA00153388_OFCE01 | MGnify analysis MGYA00153388
TGCATCACGGCGGCGCGGCCGCCTCTATCCGGTGCTCGACGCCAGTGGTGAAACCTACGAGATCATCTTCGTCAACGACGGCAGCCGCGACCGTTCGGCGCAGCTGCTGGCGGCGCAATTCCATCTGCGGCCGGACGTCACGCGCGTGGTGCTGTTCAACGGCAACTTCGGCCAGCACATGGCGATCATGGCGGGCTTCGAGCACGTGCGCGGTGCCATCGCCATCACGCTCGATGCCGACCTGCAGAACCCGCCCGAAGAGATTCCGCGGCTGGTCGAGGCGATCCGTGCGGGGCACGATTACGTGGGCACGATTCGTCGCCAGCGCGAGGACAGCACCTTCCGGCGCATTGCTTCGCGCGCGATGAACGGCTTGCGCGAGCGCATCACGCGCATCCAGATGACCGACCAGGGCTGCATGCTGCGCGCCTACGACCGCGCGCTGATCGACACACTCAACGCCTGCCACGAGGTCAACACCTTCATTCCCGCGCTGGCCTACACCTTCGCCGCGTCGCCGACCGAGATCGAGGTGGCGCACGAGGAGCGCTTCGCCGGCGAGTCGAAGTATTCGGTCTACAAGCTGATCCGGTTGAACTTCGACCTCGTCACGGGTTTTTCGATCGTGCCGCTGCAGTGGTTCTCGATCATCGGCACGCTGCTGTCGCTGTTTTCGGGAGCGCTGTTCGTGCTGCTGCTGGTGCGGCGTTTCGTGCTCGGTTCGGAAGTGGAGGGCGTGTTCACGTTGTTCGCTTTGCAGTTCTTCCTGACCGGCATCATGCTGTTCGGCATCGGCTTGATGGGCGAATACGTCGGCCGCATTCAGCAGGAAGTGCGCAACCGGCCGCGCTACCGCATCAGCGCCGTGCTCGAGGCCAAGGCGCCGAACCGGGCCGTGGCGTGAGAGCCGCCGCATGAGCGCCGCGGCATGAGAACCGCTGCATGAGAACCGCTGCATGAGAGTCGGCCGCATGAGAGCGGTGGTGTTCGCCTATTCGAACGTCGGCGATCGTTGCCTGCGCGTGCTGCACGCCGGGGGCGTCGAGCTGCCGCTGGTCGTGACGCACCGCGACCACCCCGGCGAGTCGCTGTGGTTCGCGCGGGTGGCGGACACCGCGGCCGAGCTGGGATTGCCTTCTGTCTATGCCGAAGATCTGGCGCCTGGCGAGCTGGACCGTGCGGTGGCGCAGGCGCGCCCGGACCTGATCTTCTCGTTTTACTACCGCTCGATGATCGCGGCTGAGGTGCTCAAGCGCGCGCCTCGCGGCGCCTTCAACATGCACGGTTCGCTGCTGCCGATGTACCGCGGCCGCGCGCCCACCAACTGGGCGGTGCTGCACGGCGCCACGCAGACCGGCGCCACGCTGCACGAAATGGTGGCGCAGCCCGATGCCGGCGCGATCGTCGACCAGTCGGCCGTGCCGATCCTGCCCGACGACACGGCGCGCCAGGTGTTCGACAAGGTCTGCGTGGCCGCCGAGCAGGTGCTGTGGCGCAGCCTGCCCGGCCTGCTGGCCGGCACCGCGCCGCGGCGGCCGAACAACATCGCCAGCGGCAGCTACTTCGGCGGTCGCAAGCCGGAAGACGGCCGGATCGACTTCGATCAGCCTGCCGCGCAGGTGTACAACCTGATCCGCGCCGTGGCGCCACCGTACCCGGGCGCGTTCGTCGACATCGGCCCGCAGCGGCTGGTCGTCGGCCGGGCCCGGCGACTCGCGGCAGACCGCGTGGCACTGCCGACGGGCAGCCGACCCGGCCTGCATGTGGTGGGCGGGCAGGTCGTGGCGTTGTGCGGCGATGGTGGCCTGATCGACATCCAGACCCTTCTTTGCGGAATGCAGGCCGTCGACGCTGCCTCCCTTCTCACCCTGCTTGCGGCGACCTTGGCGGTCGGCTCACCACCATGAAAAAAGTCCTCATTCTCGGCATCAACGGCTTCATCGGCCACCACCTGACGCAGCGCATCCTGGCGACGACCGACTGGGACGTCTACGGCATGGACATGTCGGACAGCCGGCTCGGCGACTCGATCGGCCACCCGCGCATGCACTTCTTCGAGGGCGACATCACGATCAACAAGGAGTGGATCGAATACAACGTCAAGAAGTGCGACGTGGTCCTGCCGCTGGTGGCGATCGCCACCCCGGCGACCTATGTGCAGGAGCCGTTGAAGGTGTTCGAACTTGACTTCGAAGCCAACCTGCCGATCGTGCGCGCCGCGGTCAAGTACAAGAAGCATTTGGTGTTTCCGTCGACTTCCGAGGTCTACGGCATGTGCACCGACGAGCAGTTCGACCCGGACAGCTCGAACCTGGTGTACGGGCCGATCGACAAGCCGCGCTGGATCTATGCCTGCTCGAAACAGCTGCTCGACCGCGTGATCGCCGCGTACGGCATGGAGCAGGGCCTGAACTACACGCTGTTCCGGCCGTTCAACTTCATCGGCTCGGGGCTCGACTCGATCTTCACCACCAAGGAAGGTTCGTCGCGCGTGGTGACGCAGTTCCTCGGCCAGATCGTGCGCGGCGAGAACATCCAGCTGGTCGACGGCGGCCTGCAAAAGCGCGCCTTCGCCGACATCTCGGACGGCGTCGATGCGCTGATGCGCATCATCGCCAACGAGGGCGGCGTGGCCAGCGGCCGCATCTACAACATCGGCAACCCAGCCAATCATTTTTCGGTGCGCGAACTGGCCGAGATGATGCTGGCGATGGCGGCCGATTACCCCGAGTACGCGGTTTCTGCCGCCAGCACGCGCATCGTCGAGACTTCGTCCGACGCGTTCTACGGCAAGGGCTATCAAGACGTGCAGAACCGGCTGCCGAACATCACCGGAACGACGAACGACCTCGGCTGGAAGCCGGTGGTCGACATGCAGACCTCGCTGCGGCGCATCTTCGAGTCGTACCGAGAAAAGGTCGTCGAGGCGCGCGCGCTGACCGAGGTCGCGAACTGATGCGGCATCGACGGGTGCACCCGTGCCGCTGCGGCAGCGCGTTGCGCCCGACGCGCCACTGCTTCGAGGCAGCAAGTTCGACGTACCAGCACCAGAACGGCGCTCGCCGTTGGGCCTGCGCGCAATGCTCGTCGGTGTGGTCCCGGTCCACCTGATCCGATGGCACGCATCGCGCTGAAGGTCGACGTGGACACGCTGCGCGGCACGCGCGAAGGTGTGCCGCGCTTGCTCGAAGCGCTGGCGCGCCAGAACGCCACGGCCACGTTCCTGTTCAGCCTCGGGCCGGATCACACCGGCTGGGCGTTGCGCCGCGTGTTCCGGCCGGGCTTCCTGAGCAAGGTGTCGCGCACGTCGGTCGTCAAGCACTATGGGCTGCGCACGCTGATGTACGGCGTGTTGCTGCCGGCGCCCGACATCGGCCGGCAGGCGGCGCCGCAGATGCGCGCGGCCCGCCAGGCCGGCCACGAATGCGGCATCCACACCTGGGACCACGTGGTCTGGCAAGACCAGGTGCGCGGGCAGGGCGAGGCCTGGACGCGCCGCCAGATGGGGCTGGCGCACGCGCGCTATGTCGATGTCTTCGGCGAAGCGCCGGTCACGCATGGCGCGGCGGGCTGGCAGATGAACGCTGCCGCCTTCCGGCAGATCGACGACTGGGGCATGGCCTATGCCTCCGACGGGCGCAGCAGCGGCCCGCACCGGCTCCGCATCGATGGCCGGACCTGCGCGCACGTGCAACTGCCGACCACCCTGCCGACGCTGGACGAGCTGGTCGGCGCCGATGGCATCGACGAGTCGAACGTGGCTGAGCACCTGCTGGCGATGACCCGATCGGGCTCTGATCAGGTCTACACGCTGCACGCCGAACTCGAGGGCGGCCTGCTGGCGCCGGCCTTCGAGGCGCTGCTGGCGGGCTGGGCAGCGCAGGGCCACGAGTTGGTGTCGCTGGGGGCGCTGCACCGTGCTGTCGAACCCGCGAGCCTGCCGGTGCGCGCGTTGGGCTGGGGCAGCGTGCCGGGGCGCAGTGGCGAGCTGATCGTCGCTGCCCCGGCCTGATCCGGCAGGCCCCGGGCCCGTCAGTTCCCGATCGTCGGCCCGGGTCGAACCTCACATCTCACGCCTCGCGTCCCACGTCCCACGTCCCACGTCTCGCGCCCTCGCGCCCTCGCGCCTCAGCTTCACGCAATCACCGGCCCGGCACCGGGTGACCCCGGCACACGGCGTCGAGTCGTCTCATCAAGCCATACAGTGGAGGCTGATGTCCGAGATGCGCGGGCCGGGGTGCTGACATGCCGATTCAGTGTGAAATTGAATTTCCGTTGTCGCCGACCTCGTCGGACGGCCAGCGCGAGCGCCATCAATTCGTCGATCCTGTGGCGGTTCACGCGGCCCACGATGTGAGTGAAGTGGTGGGCGTGCTGCAAGCCGTCGGCCGGGCCAGCGCCTGCGGCCATTGGTGTGTCGGGTTTGTCGCTCACGAAGCCGCGCCGGCTTTCGACACGGCCTTGACGACCCAACCGCCGGGCAGGACACCCATCGCATGGTTTGCCGAATTTGCGACTCGCACGGCAGCAGGCGCTGGCCTTGGCGCGCAACGCGCGAGCCAAGGCGAAGACTTCGAGTTGTCTGAATGGTTGTCTGACGTGAGCGCTGCCGAATTTGCCGACTCCGTGGAGGCGATTCGGCACGACATTCGCAACGGCAGGTTCTACCAGGTCAATTACACGACGCGTTTGTCGGCCCGCTTTTCGGGCAATGCCAAATCGTTCTACCGCGCCCTGCAGGAGGCCCAACCGGGCGGCTACCACGCCTACATCGATGGCGGTGCGTTCGAGTTGTTGTCGGTTTCACCCGAGTTGTTCTTTTCGCTGCGCGACGGCACCGTGACGACGCAGCCGATGAAGGGCACCGCACCGAGGGGCGACACCCCTGAACAAGATTCGGCTTTGGCTGACGCGCTCAGGCAGTCCCCCAAGGAGCGCGCCGAAAACCTGATGATCGTCGACCTGTTGCGGAACGATCTGTCGAGGATTTCGACCCTGCATTCGGTGCAGGTGCCACACCTGTTCGAGCTTCACGCATTGCCGTCGGTGTGGTCGATGACCTCCACGGTGCGTGCGCAGCTTCGGCCAGGCTTGTCGCTCGCGGATGTGTTCGGTGCGTTGTTTCCGTGCGGCTCGGTCACGGGTGCGCCCAAGGTCGAAGCGATGAAGGCGATCCGTCACCTGGAGCGCGCGCCGAGAGGTGCCTATTGCGGTGCCGTCGGCGTGCTGGAGCCCGGCGGCGCAGCGTGTTTCAACGTCGGCATCCGCAGTGTCTGGATCGACGGCGACGGCGACGGGCCGCAACGCACGGCAAGCTTCGGCGTCGGCAGCGGCATCACTGGCGACTCGTCCGTTGCTGGCGAGGCGGCGGAGCTCGTCTACAAGGCCCGCTTCGTACAACGTGCATCGAAGTCTTTCGACTTGTTCGAAACGATCCGCCTGGAGGATGGCGAGTTCGTGCTGCTGGAACGACATTTGGCAAGGATGGCGAATTCCGCTCGACACTTTCGGTTTGTCTTCGACGAACGGCGTGCGCGCACCGCGCTGCTCGACGTCGCAACCGCCCGACCTCGCGGCCAATGGCGGGTGCGACTGGTGAGCCGCGCCGATGGGTTCGTGTCGAGCGAGGTCGCGGCGCTCACCCGGCTGCCGGCTGCCTTGCAGGTCCGCTTGGCGGGCTCAAAGGTGTCGAGCACAGACGAATTTCTTCAGCACAAGACGACCCGCCGCGAGACCTATGACCGTCATGCGCCGCTTGAGGGCGAATGGGACACGTTGCTCTGGAACGAGCGCGGAGAACTCACCGAGTTCGTCCGCGCCAACGTGGTGTTGGACATCGATGGAGAGCGCCTCACGCCGGCGCTGTCGTCGGGCCTGCTCAACGGCACGCTGCGCGATGAACTGCTGGCCAACGGGCAGATTCGCGAGCAGATCCTGCGGCAAGGCGATCTCGTCAAGGCGACGAGCATCTGGTGGGTGAACAGCCTGCGCGGTGAATTGCGGGTGCAGTGCAGGTCCGGTGCGTTTTGACAAGGCGAATCCGTGGTTGCGTTCGACACAACGTTATCCGGGCTACGATCAGAAACGCCATTCCGACGGCGCCACCCGGCGCGCAGGACGCGGCGTTCTTGAACCCTCGGGAGCGACATGACCGCCACGCCCACGCCATCCTTCGAACTTCATGCGGGCGCCTTGCGCTTGGCGGTGCGCCCCGATCTGGGCGGCTGTATCGCCGGGCTGTGGCACCGCGACACGCCGATCCTTCGTTCGACCGAACCGGCATTGCTGGTCAACTCGCGGCAGTCGGGCAGCTTCCCGCTGGTGCCCTATTCGAACCGGCTCGGATACCGTCGGTTCCGCTGGAAGGGGCACGACCACACCACGCAGGCCAACTTCGACGACAACCCGCATTCGCTGCACGGCGTGGGCTGGCTGCGCGCCTGGGAAGTGATCTCCACCAGCGCGGTCGAGGTGGTGCTTCGATACCGCCACGTGGCCGACGCCGACTGGCCGTTTGCCTTTGAAGCGACCCAGTATTTCACGCTGACGCCGCAGTCGCTGACTGTGCAGATGGTCGTCAGCAACACCGGCGAGCAAGCGCAGCCGGTCGGCCTGGGTTGGCACCCGTACTTTCCGAAGCGCGCGCGCAGTCGGCTGCACATCGAACTGTCGGACCGCTGGGACAGCGACGCCACGCAACTGCCGGTGCGCAAGGTGGCGCAGCCGGGCATCGACAGCGACATCTCGCACCTCGACTTCGACAATTGCTTCGAGGGCTGGAAAGGTCCGGCGCGCATTCGCGATGAGAAGTTTTCGCTGCAGCTGAGCTCGTCGCTGCATCATTTGGTGGTCTACACGCCGCAGGACAAGGATTATTTCTGCGTCGAACCGGTCAGCCACGTGTCGAACGCGATCCACATGGCCGATCCGCTGGCGCACGGGCTGCGCAGCCTGGCGGCGGGCGAGACCTTCGACGCCTGGATGAAGCTCGAAGTCGCGGTGATCTGATGCCGGGCGAGTGGGTGCCCGACCCGGCGGTGCGGGTGGCGGTGCAGACGCCGTCGCTGCTGGGTGAGTCGCCGATGTGGCACCCGGTCGAGCAGGTGCTTTACTGGTGCGACATCGCGGGCCGCAAGCTGCAGCGCTTCGACCCCGTCGCGGGCGAGCTGGTGCACTGGGACTTCGACACCGAAGTGGCCAGTTGCGCGCCAATGCTGGACGGCGGCCTGTTGCTGGCGATGCGCGACGGCCTGTGGCGTTTCGACACCGCCACCGGCAGGCGCCAACGGTTGGCCGCACCACCCTACGACCCGGCCAGCGAGCGCTTCAACGACGGCAAGTGCGATCCGCAGGGCCGCTTCTGGGTCGGCACGATCTACGAACCGCGCGACCCCGCTCTGGCATCGCTGCACTGCTACAGCGCCGGCGGCAAGCTGGTGCGCAAGGCCGACGGCATCACCGTGTCGAACGGACTGGCTTGGAGCCCGAACGGCCGCACCATGTACTGGAGCGACACCAAGGCGCACACCGTTTACGCCTTTGACTTCGATCCGGCGGCAGGCGACATGTGCAACCGGCGCGTTCATGCGAGCTTCTCGGCGAAAGTGCCGGGCGCCAGCCTGGAAGGGTATGGCGGCCGGCCAGACGGCGCTGCGGTCGACGTGCAAGGCTGCTACTGGGTCGCGATGTTCGAGGGCCAGCGCTTGTTGCGACTGTCGCCCGACGGAGGGTTGTTGCGCGAGGTGCGCTTGCCGGTGCGCTGCGCCACCATGCCGTGTTTCGGCGGTGCCGACCTGAAGACGTTGTACGTCACGACAGCGCGCGAGAACCGGCCTGCCCATGAACTGGCCGGGCAGCCGTGGGCCGGCTGCGTGCTGGCGCTGGACGTCCTGGTGCCGGGGCTGCCGGCCAACCTGTTCGGCTGACACGGCTGTGCAGCTCCGTCGGTCATTCGACACAAGCTCCGTGTCGCGAGAACCCGGCGCAACGTCCGGGTGGTGTCGCACGCGGGTTACCCCGTATAATTTCAAGGCTTTGCCAGACCCGCTTGAACAGGTCTTGCTTTATCCACCATGAACAATTCAGTCAGGCGCAAGGCTTCGACGCCAGACTGGCTGCCGGACACCGACGAAAGGCATCCGGTACCGCTGAACCGTGAACAGGCGCAGCGGTTGAGGAAATTGAGTCCTGGTGTTTCACCCTGGTCTGTAGTTGCTGCCCAGGCAGTGGCGGGTGTGCTGTGTTATGCCGCGTTCTTGATTTTTTCGCGGCAGGACAACGTGGCTTGGTCGGCGTTGTACGGCGCGGCTTCTGTGGTTCTTCCGAGCGCCTTGCTGGCCCGCGGAATGTCGCGCGGCACCCGGGCGCCGGTGGCTGCGGCGGTGGGTTTTCTGTTCTGGGAAATGCTGAAGATCGGGGTCGCGATCGCCCTGCTGGTGATCGCCGTGAAAGTGGTGCCCGACCTGAGTTGGCCAGCGTTGCTGATCACGATGGTCGTGTGCATGAAGATGAACTGGGTCGCGCTGTTGTGGCGCGGCCATTGATGGTCCAAAAGGCTCAGAACAAACATGGCAGCTGAAGGCTCCGGAGGCGCGCAAACGGCAGGCGAATACATCGTCCACCACCTCCAGCATTTGCAAAACAAGAAGCAGACCGCAGTCGTCGATTTCTCTGTCATCAACCTCGATTCGGTGTTTTTCTCTGTAGCCATTGGCATCCTTGGCTGCTGGGTGCTGTGGTTAGCAGCACGCAATGTCACCTCCGGACGCCCGGGCCGGTTCCAGGCCGCCGTCGAGATCCTCGTCGAGATGGTCGACAGCCAGGCCAAGGGCATCGTGCACAACGCCAACAGCCGCAAACTGGTGGCACCGCTGGCGCTCACCGTGTTCGTTTGGATCTTCGCGATGAACGCGATGGATCTGCTGCCGGTCGACCTGCTGCCGTTCATCGGCGAACACGTGTTCGGGTTGCCCTATTTGCGCGTGGTTCCTACGGCCGACTTGTCCGTCACGATGGGGATGTCGCTCGGCGTGCTGATCACTTGTCTCGTCTACAACGTCAAAATCAAGGGTGCGGGCGGCTGGATTCATGAGCTGTTCTCAGCGCCCTTTGGTGACAAGTTCTACCTGTACCCGGTGAATTTCCTGATGCAGGTGATCGAATTCATTGCCAAGACCGTCTCTCACGGCATGCGGCTGTTCGGCAACATGTACGCAGGTGAGCTGATCTTCATGTTGATCGCTCTGATGGGTGGAGCCTGGGCCTTGTCGGGCACCGGCATCGCGCTGTTCCTCGGACACATCGTGGCCGGGACGGTGTGGGCGATCTTCCACATCCTCATCATCACCTTGCAGGCCTTCGTTTTCATGATGTTGACCTTGGTCTACGTGGGCCAGGCGCACGACTCTCACTGACCGCTCGGTCGTTCCCCGCCACCCTTTCGTTTGGCAATTCTGTTCGTCGTTTCACTCTAAAACCGCAAGGAATCATCATGGATGTCATTAGTTTTGTCGCTCTCGCCTCTGGTCTGATCATTGGTCTGGGTGCTCTCGGTGCCTGTATCGGCATTGGCATCATGGGCAGCAAGTACCTTGAGGCCGCTGCGCGCCAGCCCGAGCTGATGAATGAGTTGCAGACCAAGATGTTCCTGCTGGCCGGCCTGATCGATGCCGCGTTCATCATCGGTACCGGCATCGCGTTGTGGTTCGCCACGGCCAACCCCTTCCTGGCCCAGATCGCCAACCTGCCGAAGTGAGTCGCTGCTGCGGAAGGGCGCTCGTGCGCCGTTTCTGTGGGTCCGTCTAACTTTGTTCGAGAGGCAATAACGTGAACATCAACGCTACGCTGATCGCCCAGCTGATCGTGTTCCTGATCTTGGTCGGGTTCACGATGAAGTACGTGTGGCCGCCGATCGTCAAGGCACTCGACGAACGCGCGCAGAAGATTGCCGACGGACTGTCGGCCGCCGACAAGGCCAAGGCCGATCTCGCAGTGGCCAACAAGCGTGTCGAAGAGCAACTTTCGAGCGCCCGCAACGATGCCGCCCAACGTCTGGCCGATGCCGAACGGCTGGCCCATTCGATGGTCGAAGACGCCAAGTCGCGCGCGATCGAAGAGGGCGCCAAGATCGTGGCTGCGGCCAGAGCCGAGGCGGAGCAGGAGTCGATCAAGGTGCGCGAAACGCTGCGCGAACAGGTGGCCGCGCTCGTGGTGCGCGGCGCCGAGCAGATTCTGCGTCGCGAGGTCGACGCACGGGTTCACGCCGAACTGCTGGGCCGCCTGAAGGTGGAGTTGTGAGCGGCGCCGCGCGCTGCTGTGGAGCCTGACCATGGCCGAACTCGCAACCCTCGCACGCCCTTACGCCGAAGCGCTGTTTCAGGTTGCTGTGGCCGGTGATTTGCCGCGCGCTCGCACCGAAATCGACGCGCTGGCCGCGGTGGCGTCGAACCCGCAGCTTCGGCAGTTCGCCGACGCTCCCAATTCGGGCGCCGCGCAGGTCTATGACGTCATCACCTCGGTGGCTGGCGTCGACTTGTCGGTCGCCTCGAAGAACCTGCTGCGAACCGTGATCGACAACGGCCGCCTGTCGGTGTTGCCCGAGATCGCGCAGCAGTTCCACGCGCTCGCCAACCGCCACGGCGGCATCTCGGAGGCCGTCATTCACAGTGCTTTCCCGATCGACGACGGCCAATTGGCCGATGTCGTCAGCGCGCTGGAGAAGCGTTTCGGCCGCAAGCTTCAGGCCAGCGTGCTGGTGCAGCCCGATCTGATCGGCGGCATTCGCGTGGTCGTCGGTGACGAGGTGCTCGACACCTCGGTGAAGGCCCGTCTCGAACAAATGAAAGCGGCGCTGACGGCTTGATGCCGTCCGCCACTCAGCCCGGAGAAACCCATGCAACTCAATCCCGCCGAAATTTCAGAACTGATCAAGAGCCGCATCGAAGGGCTTAGCGCATCGGTCGACATCCGCAATCAGGGCACTGTGGTGTCGGTGGCCGACGGCATTTGCCGTGTGCACGGATTGTCCGACGTGATGCAGGGCGAGATGCTCGAATTTCCGGCCGCACCCGACGGCAGCGCCACCTACGGGCTGGCGCTGAACCTCGAGCGCGATTCGGTCGGTTCCGTGATTCTGGGCGAGTACGAGCACATTGCCGAAGGCGACACCGTCAAGTGCACCGGGCGCATCCTGGAAGTGCCGGTCGGCCCGGAGTTGAAGGGCCGCGTGGTCAATGCGCTGGGCGCACCGATCGACGGCAAGGGCCCGATCAACGCGCTGCTGTCGATGCCGATCGAAAAGATCGCGCCTGGCGTGATTGCCCGCCAGTCGGTAAGCCAGCCGATGCAAACCGGCCTGAAGTCGATCGACTCGATGGTGCCGATCGGCCGCGGCCAGCGCGAACTGATCATCGGCGACCGCCAGACCGGCAAGACCGCCGTGGCCATCGACGCGATCATCAATCAGCGAGGTCAGAACATGACCTGCATCTACGTCGCCATCGGTCAGAAGGCGTCGTCGATCAAGAACGTGGTGCGCTCGCTCGAAGCCAACGGCGCGATGGACTACACCATCGTGGTGGCGGCGTCGGCCTCCGAATCGGCGGCCATGCAGTACGTGTCGGCCTACTCGGGTTGCACCATGGGAGAGTACTTCCGTGACCGCGGGCAAGACGCGCTGATCATCTATGACGACCTGTCCAAGCAGGCCGTGGCCTATCGCCAGGTGTCGTTGTTGCTCCGTCGTCCACCGGGCCGCGAGGCTTACCCTGGAGACGTGTTCTATCTCCACTCGCGCTTGTTGGAACGCGCCGCGCGCGTGAACGTCGCCTATGTCGAAGCCTTCACCAAGGGCGAGGTCAAGGGCCGTACGGGTTCGCTGACGGCACTGCCAATCATCGAGACGCAGGCCGGCGACGTGTCGGCTTTCGTTCCGACCAATGTCATCTCCATCACCGACGGGCAGATCTTCCTGGAGACGAGCCTGTTCAACGCCGGCATCCGCCCCGCCATCAACGCCGGCATCTCGGTGTCGCGGGTGGGCGGTGCGGCGCAGACCAAGCTGATCAAGAGCCTGTCGGGCGGCATCCGTACCGACCTGGCGCAGTACCGCGAGCTCGCCGCCTTCGCGCAATTTGCGTCCGACCTGGACGCCGCCACGCGCAAGCAGCTCGATCGCGGCGCGCGCGTGACCGAGTTGCTCAAGCAGCCGCAGTACAGCCCGCTGCCCATCAGCCTGATGGCCGCCACGCTGTATGCCGTGAACAAGGGTTTCCTGGACGACATCGAGGTGAAGCGGGTATTGAGCTTCGAGCACGGCCTGCACCAGCACTTGAAGAGCAGCCATGCTGCGCTGCTGGCCAAGCTGGAGAACGACAAGGCCATGGACAAGGGCGCAGAAGAAGAGCTGTCTGGCGCCATTGCCGCGTTCAAGAAGTCCTTCGCCTGATGTCAGCCCCCAAGCTCACTTCGTTCGCTGCCCCCCGGGGGGGCGCGGCCGCCTTGGGGCGGCCCGGCGTCGGCCGGCCGCTTTAGTTAACGGAGTCTGCAATGGCAGTCGGCAAGGAAATTCGCGGCAAGATCAAATCGGTGGAGAACACCAAGAAGATCACCAAGGCCATGGAAATGGTGGCCGCCAGCAAGATGCGCAAGGCGCAGGAACGCATGCGTTCGGCGCGGCCTTACGCCGACAAGATCCGCAACATCACGGCGCACTTGTCCGAGGCCAACCCCGAGTACAAATCGCCCTACATGCGCGCCGACGGCACGGCGAAGGCTGTGGGATTCATCGTGGTCAGCACCGACAAGGGCCTGTGCGGCGGCCTGAACACCAATGTCCTGCGCGCTGTCACCAACAAGATGAAGGACGCGCAGACCGCGGGCCTGGCCATCCAGGCCGTGGCCATCGGCAACAAGGGCTTCGGCTTCCTGAACCGCATCGGCGCCAACGTGGTCAGCCATGTGGTGCAGCTGGGTGATGCGCCGCAGCTCGACAAGCTGATCGGCCCGGTGAAGGTGATGCTCGATGCGTTCGTGGCCGGCAAGCTCGACGCCGTGCATGTCTGCTACACCCGCTTCATCAACACCATGAAGCAGGAACCGGTGATCGAGCAGCTGCTGCCGCTGAACGCCACGCGCCTGGCGCAGACCGAGGCCGAAAAGAAGCAATACGGCTGGGACTACATCTACGAACCCGATGCGGCCACCGTCATCGACGACCTGCTGACGCGCTATATCGAGGCGCTGGTGTTTCAGGCCGTGGCCGAAAACATGGCCAGCGAGCAGAGCGCCCGCATGGTGGCCATGAAGTCGGCCACCGACAACGCCGGCACGCTCATTAGTGAGCTGAAGCTCATCTACAACAAGACCCGGCAGGCGGCGATCACCAAGGAACTGTCAGAAATCGTCAGCGGTGCTGCGGCGATCGGTGGCTGATCCTCTGGCCCCGCCGAGCAAACGCATCCAGCAAGACAAAAGCTTCAAGGACTCTCACATGTTGAACACACAAGCCCTAGGAAAAATCGTCCAGTGCATCGGCGCGGTCGTGGATGTGGAATTTCCGCGCGACAAGTTGCCGCGCATCTACGACGCGCTGAAGCTCGAAGGCACGGCGCTGACGCTCGAAGTGCAGCAGCAGCTGGGCGACGGCGTGGTGCGCACCATTGCGCTGGGTTCGTCCGACGGCCTGCGCCGCGGGCTGATGGTGTCCAACACCGGCGACTCGATCCAGGTGCCCGTGGGCACGGCCACGCTGGGCCGCATCATGGACGTGCTGGGCAACCCCATCGACGAACGCGGTCCGGTCGACCAGACGCTCACGATGAGCATCCACCGCAAGGCGCCGGCCTACGACGAGCTGAGCCCGTCGCAGGAGCTGCTGGAAACCGGCATCAAGGTGATCGACCTGATCTGCCCCTTCGCCAAGGGCGGCAAGGTGGGCCTGTTCGGCGGCGCCGGCGTGGGCAAGACGGTGAACATGATGGAGCTCATCAACAACATCGCCAAGGCGCACTCGGGTTTGTCGGTCTTCGCAGGCGTGGGCGAACGCACGCGGGAAGGCAACGATTTCTATCACGAGATGTCGGAGTCTGGGGTCGTCAACCTCGAGAAGCTGGAAGAGTCGAAAGTGGCCATGGTCTACGGCCAGATGAACGAGCCGCCGGGAAATCGACTTCGCGTGGCGCTGACCGGCCTGACCATCGCCGAGAGCTTCCGCGACGAAGGCCGCGACGTTTTGTTCTTCGTCGACAACATCTACCGCTACACGCTGGCGGGCACGGAAGTCTCGGCGTTGCTGGGCCGCATGCCCTCGGCCGTGGGCTACCAGCCGACGCTGGCCGAAGAAATGGGCCGCCTGCAAGAGCGCATCACCAGCACCAAGGTCGGCTCCATCACGTCGATCCAGGCCGTATACGTGCCAGCCGACGACCTGACCGACCCGTCGCCCGCCACCACCTTCGCGCACCTGGACGCCACCGTGGTGTTGAGCCGCGACATCGCCTCGCTCGGCATCTACCCGGCCGTCGACCCGCTGGACAGCAACTCCCGCCAGGTCGACCCCAACGTTGTCGGTGAAGAGCACTACAGCACCACCCGCGCCGTGCAGGCCACGTTGCAGCGCTACAAGGAACTGCGCGACATCATCGCCATCCTGGGCATGGATGAACTCAGCCCCGAGGACAAACTGGCCGTTGCCCGCGCACGCAAGATCCAACGTTTCCTGAGCCAGCCCTTCCACGTCGCCGAGGTCTTTACCGGCAGCCCGGGCAAGTACGTGCCGCTGAAGGAAACCATCCGCGGCTTCAAGATGATCGTGGCCGGCGAGTGCGATCACCTGCCCGAGCAGGCCTTCTACATGGTCGGCACCATCGACGAGGCCTTCGAGAAGGCCAAGAAGATGAATTGAGGAATCGACATGGCCACCCTCCACGTTGACGTCGTTTCCGCCGAAGAAAGCATCTTCTCCGGCGAAGCCAAGTTTGTCGCCCTGCCGGGTGAGAACGGTGAGCTCGGCATCATGCCGCGGCACACGCCGCTGATCACCCGCATCAAGCCCGGCGCGGTGCGCATCACGCGCGCCGACAACGGCGAAGAAGAACTGGTGTTCGTGGCCGGCGGCATTCTCGAAGTGCAACCGGGCACGGTAACGGTGCTGGCCGACACGGCCATCCGCGGCCGTGACCTCGACGAAGCCAAGGCCTCAGAAGCCAAGAAGATGGCCGAAGAGGCGATGAAGAACGCCAAGAGCGACATCGACCTGGCTGCGGCGCAAGGCGAATTCGCGGCCATGGCCGCGCAACTGGCGGCAATCCAGAAGCTGCGCAAGAGGTAGCCCGCCGAGCCGCACAACACAAGCCGCCGCGCCGCCAGGTTCGGCGGTTTTGTCGTTTTGGGGCCCCGCGTGATGGGTACCATGCGCCTAATTCGCAACCGCAAGGGGACAACGCGATGGGGTACGAGTTGGGCTGGCCATGCTTGCCAGGATCTGCAGTAAGCCGGCTTGGGGCCTGCGTTGCGCAATGCGTTGCAGGATTGACGTGCATGGGCGCCTTGGCGCAGGCACCCACACCCGCCGCCGGCCCGGCAACGGGCACCACGGCAGCGGCACTGCTGCCGGCCGAGCTGTTCTTCAAGCATGCCGATGTGCTCGATGCGCAGTTGTCGCCGTCGGGCATGCAATTGGCCATCACCACGGCGGCTGGCGGCAAGCGGGTGGCATTGGTGGTCGTCGACCTGAGCCCCGCAGCCAGGATCAACCGCCCTGCCGTATTCAGCGACGCCGACGTGGTGCGCTTCAGCTGGATAAACAACAACCGCTTGATCTTCAGCGTGGCCGACCTGGCCAGCGGCAGCGGCGAAGACCGCTACACCGCACCCGGCCTCTACGGCGTAGACGCCGATGGCAGCAACCTGCGCCAGCTGGTGGCGCGCCGGACGGGGGCGGTGGTCGTGGTTGGCGGACGCTCCGGGCGCGACGCCCTGCCCTACAACCACGAGCTGCTGCACGTGCCCCTGCCCGAGCCTGGTGTCGAGAACGACGAGATCATCGTCGGCACGCTGGTGTTCGACGGGCGCAACGACGTGACCGAGGTCGTGCCGCAGTGGCTGAACACCCGCACCGGCCGTACCCGCTTCATGAACCTGAAGGCGCCTGATGGCAGCGTCGGCTGGCTGTTCGACAGCAGCGGCCAGGCCCGTGTGGCCATGGTGCGGCGCGAAGGCAGGCAAGCGGTGCACTGGCGCGGCCCGGGCCAGACCGACTGGCAATTGCTCAGCGAAGGCAACGCGTTGCGCGCGCCGTTCACGCCGCGCCATGTCGACGACGCCGGCAACCTGTACGTCACCCAGCAGCGCGGGCCGCAGGGTTACACGGAGCTGGTGCGCTACGACTTTGAGCGCCGCGCCCCTGCCGATGTGCCCTGGGTGTCGATGCCCGGCTTCGACTACGCCGGCAGCGTGCTCATCACGCAGCGCGGGGCCAGCGCAGCTGGCGTGCGTGTCGAGACCGACGCCGAGACCACGGTCTGGTTCGACGAGAAGATGAAGGCCTTTCAGGAACTGGTCGACCAGCGTCTGCCCGGCACCATCAACCGCATCAGTTGCCGGCGCTGCAGCGAGCCGGACATGGTGGCACTGGTGCGCCAGTTTTCCGACCGGCACCCGGGCCAGCTGTGGCTGTACACGGCGGCGAATCAGCAATGGCGTGCCGTGGCCAGGGTGATGTCCGGCATCGACCCGGCGTTGATGGCCAGCGTCGACTTCCAGCGCATCAAGACCCGCGACGGCCGCGACCTGCCCGTGTGGCTGACCCTGCCCGCGGGGCGCGAACCGGGCCGCCCCGGCCCGGCGGTGGTGCTGGTGCATGGCGGGCCGTGGGTGCGCGACGGCTATTGGCGCTGGAGCGCGATGCAGCAGTTCCTGGCTTCGCGCGGTTACCTCGTCATCAACCCTGAGTTTCGAGGCAGCCGGGGTTACGGCCAGGCGCATTTCGAGGCTGGTTGGAAGCAGTGGGGCCGCGCCATGCAAGACGACGTGGCCGACGCCGTGTTGTGGGCGCAGGCGCAGGGGCTGGCAGACAAACGCGTGTGCATCGCCGGGCCCAACTACGGGGGTTACGCCACGTTGATGGGCCTGGTGCGCCACCCCGAGCTGTACCGCTGCGGCGTGGCCTGGGTGGCCGTCACCGACCCGTTCTTGATGCTGGAAGGCTCGTGGTGGATCAGCGACAACATCAGCAGCGAAGGCCGGCGATTCTCGCTGCCGCAAATGGTGGGCGATGCCAAGGCCGACGCCGACATGCTGACCAGCGTGTCGCCGGTGGCGCAAGCCGAACGAATCCGCGCGCCCTTGATGCTTGCCTTTGGTGAAGCCGATCGGCGGGTGCCGCTGGCGCACGGCAAGCGGCTGTTCGAGGCCATGCAGAAGGCCGGCCGCGAACCGCTGTGGGTGACCTACCCCGACGAAGGCCATACCTGGCGCCTGCCGCAGACCCGCGCCGACTTTGCGCGGCGCATGGAGAAATTCCTGGCCGAGCACCTGAAGTAGTCTTGCAGGGCAGCCGCCGGCGAGGTGGTTGGCGGTTTTAAAATTAGGAAGTCGTTGCACCGACATGGAAGTCAAACTTGAAAAACGTTATCCGGTGGCCAGCACGGTGGCCCAGGCCTGGGCCGTGCTGTCCGACACCCGTGCGACAGCGGCCTGCATGCCGGGGGCGGCCATCACCGAGCAGCTGGACGCTACCCACTACAAGGGCACGGTGAAGAGCAAGGTCGGCCCGGCGGTGATGCAGTTCGGCGGCGAGATCGAGGTGCTGGCGCTGGACGCGGCCACCCGGTCGATGCAGATGCTGGGCAAGGGGGCCGACAAGGCGGGCTCGTCGGCTTCCATGAAACTCGACGCGCGCATCGAAGCCGGCGATTCAACGGCGAGCTGCGTGCTGGTCGGCCTGGCCACCATCTCCGTCAGCGGCAAGCTGGCGCAGTTCGGCAGCCGCTTGCTGGTGCCGGTGTCCGACGCCATGCTGGCGCAGTTCGCCGACAACTTCCGCGGTGCCGCCGCGGCGTCTGCGGTGGCGTCTGCAGCGGCGTTGCCTCCAGCGGCTGCTGCAGCGGTCGGCGCCGCGCCGGTGCGCGAACTCAACGCCCTGGCGTTGATGTGGACGGTATTCAAGGGTTGGTTGGCCAACCTGTTCGGCAAGAAGCCTTGAGCTGAAAGGATCCGCCATGAGCCGCAAGAAGGACAAGCACCAGGACGAGCGCCCGCGCCGCATGGGCAAGGCCGAGTACATGGAGCAGCTGGACCCGCTAAAGCTTGCGCTCAACGATGTCGCGCGCTGGCTGCAGCACACCGGCAAGCGCCTGCTGGTGCTGGTGGAGGGGCGTGACACGGCCGGCAAGGGCGGCGTCATCGCGGCCATTGCCAACACGCTGAACCCGCGCCAGTGCCGCGTGGTGGCGTTGCCCAAGCCCACGGATCGCGAACGCACGCAGTGGTACTTTCAGCGTTATGTGCCGCACCTGCCGGCCGCCGGTGAGGTGGTGTTGTTCGACCGCAGTTGGTACAACCGCGCCGGTGTTGAACGGGTAATGGGCTACTGCACCGAAAAAGAAGCCCACGCGTTCCTGAAACAAGCGCCGGTGTTCGAAAAGATGCTCGTCGACGACGGTGTACTTTTGTTCAAGTATTGGCTGACAGTGGACCAGGCCATACAAGAAGAGCGTTTTGCCGAACGCCGCGCCGATCCGCTGAAGCGCTGGAAGCTCTCGCCCGTCGACCAGCAGGCGCGCGCCAGGTATGCCGACTACACCAGCGCCCGCCAGTCCATGCTGGACGCCACCCACCACAAGGGCGCGCCGTGGACTCTGGTGGACTTCAACGACCAGCGTCGCGGCCGGTTGGCGCTGATCCACCACCTGACCCAAGCGCTGCCCGAACACGCCGTGCCCGAAACTCTGGTTGATCTGCCGCCGCTGGGGCAAGAGCCGCTGAAAGAACGGTTTAAGGGCCTGAAGCCCATCTGAACCGGCATGGTCGACGACAACCCTGCCGCCCCGCAAACGCCACCGAAACCTCGCCGTGTGCGCTACGCCGGCACGCATCCGCGCCGCTTCGAGCAGAAGTACAAGGAACTCGACCCCGCGCGCCACGCCGACGAGCTGGCCAAGGTGATGCAGCGCGGGCAGACGCCCGCCGGCATGCACCGACCCATCTGCGTGGCCGAGATCCTGGCCGTGTTGGCGCCGCAGCCGGGCGACGTGGGGCTGGATGCGACGTTGGGGTTCGGCGGCCATGCGCAGGAGCTGCTGGCGTGCATCCAGCCCGGCGGGCGCTTGTACGGTACCGATGTCGACCCGCTGGAGTTGCCGCGCACCGAAGCGCGTTTGCGGGCGCTGGGTTTCGATGAATCCACGCTGGTGCTGCGCCGCATGAACTTCGCCGACATGCCCGCGCTGCTGCCCGAGGCCGGTGGCGGCTTCGACTTCGTGCTGGCCGACCTGGGCGTGTCGTCGATGCAGATCGACAACCCGGCGCGCGGATTCACCTTCAAGGCCAGCGGCCCGCTGGACCTGCGGCTCGACCCCGGCGCCAGCGAGCCGGCCGGCATGCTGCTGCTGCGTTTGACCCGCCCGCAACTGCGCGACTTGCTGGTGGACAACGCCGACGAGCCGCATGCCGTGCCACTGGCCGCAGCGCTGCAGGGCCAGTACATCGAGACCACGGATCAGTTGGCCGAGCGCGTGCGCGCCGCGCTGGTCCCGCTGTTCCGGTCCGGCCTGCCACTGGTCGAACGCCAGGCCGAAACCAAGAAGACGCTGCAACGGGTGTTCCAGGCGCTGCGCATTGCCGTCAACGACGAATTCGGCGTGCTCGACCGGTTTCTTACGGCGCTGCCGGCCAGTTTGAAACCGGGCGGCC
>ENA-OFCE01000736-OFCE01000736.1-metagenomes-genome-assembly--contig:-NODE-736-length-19881-cov-6.029053_pt1 | contig 19881 bp, 18 predicted proteins | sample MGYA00153388_OFCE01 | MGnify analysis MGYA00153388
CATTGCTCGTTTCGCAACTACTCAACCTCTACAAGCCTATTAGTAAAATTGATGAGTTGCCTGACCGACTAGCAATTTTGGTGAGGATTGATTCTTCTCCAGCGCATATGACCCTTTTTTACACGAATCGTTGTCATACCCCTTTCCCGCAGGCGAGGGGCTTTGGGATATTTCCGGTTCCCTCTCCCACTGGGAGAGGGCTAGGGTGAGGGTCAGGGTGAGCTATTTCCCTCTGAATGGTAGTATCCTTAAGGATGATTTCTATCTGGTTAACTACACTTCCACTTATCAATACAGTAGTCGAAGAGCGAAAAAACTAGGGAAATTCAGTAGGTCTTGTTGATGAAAAAACATGTCCTGGCTATTTCGGTGCCTCTGATGGGGCATACCAACCAACTCATAGCACTATCAGAAGAACTTGCCTGTAGAGGTTACACAGTCAGCATTGTGATTCACCCAACCGCCAAAGCATGGGTCACCGATCACAATATTCAGTTTATCCCTTGGGAATTTAACTTGGCAACCAGCGGTGATGAATATGTCACGCAGAAGGATACATTCTGGCACAAAATTTCTCAAGAGCCTCATCCTTGGCGCAGCAACCAATTGATGTTAGAAAGAGTCATCGCGTTCTACCGTCCTATGTATGAATCGCTTAGGAGTATTCTGCAAGAGCAGCATCCCGACTGTTTAGTCATCGATCGAGCAGTGGTACCCGCTATAGACTTGGCAATCCAGCAGCAGTTGCCATTTATTATTCAAACTCGATTTCTAGGTAACTTTGTCAAGCCCAGTTTCCATCAACCGCAATTTGGCACTGATTACCCCATGCGGATGAATTTATGGCAAAAGTCCCTTAATTTTCTCGGTCCGCGACTGGAAACGTTTTACCTTTTGCCCACGATGCTCAAGTTGAATCGGGTACGCCAGGATTGTGCTCACCAAAAAGATCTGCCCAGCCCTTGGGACAATCAAACAATGATTGTGGGAACCTCATTTGGCATTGAACAAGAGCGTCCACTGCCTGCCAAGGTTCATATGGTCGGTCCGATTTTTTCAAACAGCCAGAAACCTGTAGAGAATTCACTGCGCCAGTGGTTAGAGTCAGACTTAGGCAGGACTAAAGTAATTTATATGGCTTTTGGTACCCTAGCAACTCTCAATGCTTGGCAAGCAATAGCGCTCATAGAAGGGTTGGTGGAAACTGGTCTTAAGGTTCTATGGTCGTTACCAGAAAACCAGCGATCAATTTTACCCAACTTACCCTCTACCGTTCGGGTTGAATCTTTTGTCCCCCAAGCCGCAGTTTTATCTCATCCTAACGTAGTTGTTTTTGTCAGCCATTGCGGCATGAATGGTATTCATGAGTCCCTCTACTATGGCAAACCAATTTTGGCCTTACCCTTTTTTGGGGATCAGCATTACAATGCCGCGCGTTTAGTTGATTTAGGCGTTGCTTTAAAGCTTAATAAACGCAATTTTAGTCGTATTGATGTATCTGATAAAATCAATCAACTGCTACACGATCAATGCTACCAGGAGAGGGCTTTACAAATGTCTAGAATGCTAAAACAAACTGATGGATTGAATCAAGCGGCGCAAATTGTCGAAACAGTACTTCAAGCTATCTAACATAGTACAAGCTGCCTAGTGGAGATTGTACTATGTTAGATCCTTGTTGAAACGCTGCATAATCCCACTGCACCGGAACGCAGTTAATCTATTGTTAAGTTGCAAAGATTATTTGCGTCCGGTGAGTGGGGTCGTTAGACCTACTTTGATATTGATGATGTGGCGTTGACGCTGATGTTGATGTCGGCGAGCGAGTTTGTGATGGGTGCATCGGCAGCAGAGCTAGACAGCGAACATAATGAACAACCGCAGCACTGAAGTAGAAGCCCTCAAAGAAACGGCAACCGCGAGCCAGGTTCTGGTTCCACAAAAAATCTGCTACGAACACTAGCTTGTAAATCAGGGTAGGTAAGACTTGTTGTTTGGAGACTAGACTGCTATGGGTTCTATTTTGTTAGCCACGCCATTTGATCCCGCTGCCTTAGCAGAGGCTGAGACCACTACCTTAAAATCCAGCCTACTGAAACACGTAGAGGGGCGAGACGCAGATCTGATGGCGAAAAAAGTCCGCTTTGCGAACGAGACTCTAATGCCACTCTTCAACGAACTCGAAAAACGTAATTCTACCCCAGATTTAAAGCAACAGATCCCACTATTGAAAGGGATCTGGTTTCCCGCTTGGTCTACAAACCCGTTTCAAGACATCATACCGGGACGAGTGCGGCATGAATCCTATCAAATCTTTGATGACAACGGCTATTATGCCAATTTAGCCCGTTACAAACCTGGACAAAAAGCCCCGATCCTGAACTGGCTCTCTCGCTGGCTACTCAGTTACGATTTAATGATCATGCAGAGCTATGCCGTCCAAGTTCAAGCCCCTGCTGAACCTGATTCCCCATCAACGCCTCAGCAAACGGATCAAGCATACTGGCACATTCAAAATGTCTGCATCCAACAGGTTCTGCGCTTCGGCTCCCGCACCTTCAATGCTGAAGCCGCTCAAATTTGGTTTAATCAAGCCGTGTCCAATTATCAAAAGGATATTGAAGCTCAACAGCAAGTTTCCATTCCCACCCAGGGGTTCAATCGGGTCACCGCTAAGCAATACCAACAAATCTCCAAAGCTAGCCCCCGACTGGATAACCTTTATATTGACCAGGACTTTCGCCTGGTCAAAACCCAACGTGAAAAATCCCAACGCCCTTCCTACACTGTAGCCATACGCTTAACCTAAGCTCCAGGGAGAAGACCCACCGCTGGGGTTTGAGGATCATCCGAACAGAGAGTACCGCTAAGCTGCTAAATCAGCGTGTACCAGTTGAACTCTCTGGAACTTGGGAGCCTCAAACCCCTGCTATCTCATTCATAATTTCTGTACCAAATAACTTAGAGGCTAATTGGTACGTCTCATTGAGACTGAAAAGTGCTTTTTGAAATGCATGCTGCTCAAGCGTTTCAGCCTTAACGTGACTTTCTGTTCCGTTGCTCCTCAAACCCTGTAAATAGGTATTTCTTGGGATATTTTAGCTAAATCGTGGAATTTTTTCTGTAATCCCTGCATAGTGAGCTTTCAGACGCTATGTGGCACTTCGTTGCAGCTACGCTATCTTTGCCCCTTGTTGGAATTGATAGGTTATCTGCGGATGATGATGAGCACCGTTAATTGTAAATTAAACGACCCCAATTGAGACACTTAGAAGGGCGATCGCAACTGGGCGTTTCAGCCCTCAAACCCTGTAAAACAACTTGTCAATCAATCCATGTATCAAAACCGAACAAATCAGACGAGTTTTGATGCAGTTGTAGGAGAGTGACTCCGTTCAGTCTTGCCATAAGATTTTCAGTCTCAAAAACGGGCTGGACTAAAAGCGGACTGAATTGAAGATTTGTAGTACGCTGAAACGTCGCAAACTCATGAGACTGAGTTTAGAGCTTAGCACCGAGAGAAATCGCTGTAAGCCAGCAGTCAAACTGAGAAAGCGTTGTCTCATTTTCTTGAACCGTTGCGGTCATCGCAATTATTCAACTCTTCTCTACTAAAGGCTGAAAGCTCTATATCAAAAGATTTTGATGCCTGTATGATAATTTTTTACATGTAACTCGGCTCAATGCCTTGCCCATACACTCGCTTGGTATGCTGACTTTTGTTGTGATGTACCCACAAGCCAATCAGTTGAGCATTGAATTCAGATTGAGTGATTGCGCTCAATTTTGCTTCAGATTTCCGGCTTAAAGATTGCATGATAAGGTAGCTTTTCTTGCATTATTATTATTATTTCAAGTGTAATAGACATTCAAGCGTCTAGATGTCCAAACATTCAAACGTCCACAACACCCAAACATTCAAATGATCATCACCATTGCCAGCTTTAAGGGTGGGGTAGGCAAGTCCACAACTGCCCTTCACTTGGCAGCCTATTTTCAGACCAAAGAGCCAACGCTTTTAGTCGATGGCGACTTAAACCGTTCTGCATTGCAGTGGGCTAGCGCTGGCAATTTGCCTTTTAAGGTTGTGGATGAGAAAGCAGCAGTCAAATACGCCAGAAACTATAACCACATCATTGTGGACACACCCGCTAGACCTGATCCAACTGAGCTTAAAACCTTGGCTGAAGGATGCGACCTGTTGGTACTGCCCACATCTCCGGATGCTTTGGCAATGGGCGCAACTTTACAAATGGTGGAAGCGTTGCAAGGTTTGGAGACAGACTACAAGCTATTGCTTACCCTGATTCCTCCATCTCCTAGCAAAGTTGGAGATGAGGCAAGGACAGCGATTAAGAATGCAGGCTTACCAATTTTCAAAGCTGGTATTAGACGGTTTGCTGTGTTTCAACGCGCCGCTTTAGAGGGGGTGCCAGTGAATCAGGTCAAAGGGGATAGCCGCGCCGGGATTGCATGGCGATGCTACCAGGATGTAGGAAAAGAGATACTGCCATGACTCAGAAAGAAAGCCGATTTGATGGATTGTTTGGAGCGGCAAAGGCAGCAAAATCAACCGATGAGACAGTCGAGAATGTCAAACATCCAGATGTCCAAACGTTCAAGCATTCAAACACTGAAACATCCAAACATCCAGATGTTTCGCTTTCTAAAAGCAAAGACCCCGATTATCAACGGACTACTGTTTATCTGCCAAAAGCGTTACATCGGAAGCTCAGAGCCGCCGCGATCGCGGATGACAGGGAAATGAGTGATGTTATTGAAGAATTGGTTCAACAATGGCTAGAGTCAATCTAGACATCTAGATGTTTGGATGTCCTCCCTACTTAACTAAATAAGCCTTATCAAGCTAGAGACTTTTACCCTAAAGGTTCTGCTCCAACATCTCACCATGCTCCTTGAGCCATTGCTTGGCCTTTTCCAAGGTAGCTACTTGGGCACCGATGATATTCCAAAAGCGAGGGGTGTGGTTCGGTTCGAGCAGATGCGCTAGCTCATGCACCACCACATAATCAATGACAAACATCGGAGCTTTCACCAGCCGCCAGTTAAAGATCACATTATCGTTGGGCGTGCAAGAACCCCAGCGGTACTTGCTATCGGTAATCTCCGCCTGATTAAACTCGACACCAAGGCGCTGTGCGTAAAGTTCAACACGGGGAAGAATTTTCTCTTTGGCTTTCTGGATATACCAATCCTTGAAAACCAGCAATTCCAAATTCAAAAACGCTAGGAAGAGTTAGCCGTCTGAGGGGGTAGAGAGCCATAAAGCATAAAGTCAATCAAGGATTGCCAACTCTCAAACAGGAGATATTTAGTCAGGCTAACAACATCTTGAAAAAAGCCTTTGCGAGTCCCGCGCTTTTGCCGAATCTGCTGGTAAGCAGGATCGGTTAAATGCAAGACGGTATGAAACAGAAATGCCAACAAGTTCAGGGTCAGTAAACAAGCGGCTAAATGCGTTTGACCATGCCCAAAGTTATGCTCCAAATGATAGCCCTTCGTTTTGAGGACATTGTGATTTTCATTTTCTGTTTTCCACCGACATCGACCCGCTGCCGTCACTAAGACAATGCTCTCTTTATTCAACTCATGCCGGGTAATAAATGCATTTTCATAGAGGATTTTGCCATCGGATTGGCGAGTGACGACTAGCTCACACCAATTGACGTTCAGGGCTGGCTGAGTGCCTCTGAGCGCTATCCGATTCACGTATCGATAGCGATGCACTTCCTTTGAAGATTTATTCGACTTCTCTATTGTCATTGTTTTTACCTCATCTGTACTCTCTAGGAATCTCAACTGTTCATAAAGAGCTGTATGAGATGTGGGTAGACAGGTGAAAATAAAATTCATTCCAGCGTCGAGGATAGCTTCACACATCGGTTGGTGACTGTAGAGGTCATCGCCCAAAAACGTGATCGGCTGTCCCCTAAATTCTGCCCTGTGAGTGGCGATCCAGCGCTTGGCAGCAGCTACTTCGCTATCTTGTTTCTCGCACCCGTCTTGAGGTGAGATAAACTCTGGGGCTAAAGAAATGACTTGAGCCTGCCCAGGAGCAACAATCACAGGCAATATGGCACTGTGGAAGTAAGTCACAGTGCCATTTTTGTGAGTCCGACTCAAACACTGCTCACAGTGCAACTGGTGAGAAGCAAAATACTGAGTGCCATCAAGGGCAATTAGGAGTCCTCCCAGAACCTGAAACGGCTTCAACTGCCCATGCCGGTTCAACGCCTGATAAACGCAATGGAACACCCCAGATAAGGCGGTGACTGGAATCGTGTCGAGAATATTGCGGATTTGCGGCACTGTGGGCACCCTCATCATGCCAAACAAGCTCTGAGCATTGCTGTTGCCTTGATGGCTCTCCAGATGCCGCTGATAGTCTAGAAACGACTCGCTTTGCATAAAAAATACTGAAAAAGCAGCCAAGACCGCATCCTTGAGGCTGTATTTAGTTGCGTTGCTCGCTTTGCGTGGGTCTTGCATCTGAACAATAGCCCGGTTCAGATAGGCGATCAACGCACCAAAACTCAGATTCATTGGCTCCATCAGGCTTCTCTTTGGCAAGTCTTCTGATTCTCCTGGTTGCCCTCACCACTTGTCAAAATCTGAATTTGGAATTGCTGCTTGAAAACACTGCCACGCTTTTTTGCCTGGGCTTTAGGTACAAGAAAACGGCTATGGGTAAACTGGATATCACCATCCTCATCTACCAGCTCTAATCGATAGTTGCGCCCCAAGTAGAGTAGGGATTCACCATTCACCAGTTCTTTGCCAGGAGGATGGAGCAGCGGCTGATATTTTTGCGCGTGATGTGTCTTCTCATAAAGCCATTGCTTGCGCGACTCTACGACTTGCTGGATTTTCTCAGGTTGTGTGCCTGTGGGTGCTTTGACAACGATCGAGCGATCGCGCTCGACAGTGATTGTCAGTGTTTTGCGGTTGGAAGAATAGACAACGTTGTAGTCGAGTTTCATGATGATGCACCGCTGATCCGTCTATTCAGCGTACAGAATTCGGTCGTTGTTTTTCTCAGCCAGTTCCATCACGCGCGAAATAATCTGCTCCCGATTTTTCGCCAGATTGGGAATCTTGATGAAGTCTGGCGACAGCAAGACCGACTGAATCTCGGCTTTGAGTTTATTGCGGGCAGGAATGCTCTCCCAGAAACCCGTCAGTTGCAATTCACTTTCAACGATGGTAAACACTTGTTGGGTTAACGAAACCGTGCGGGTAATCGTATCATCATCCAGAGCTATCCCTCCAAAACATTCCCGCAGAAACATGCGAAAAAATGGCATCTGCTTTTTCTTGTGTAAGCCGTAGGTCGGCTCCTTGTCTGCATCCTTTACTCGCTGGCGCAGCTTTTCTAGCTCCTCGTAAATCCGTTGCCAGTTATCTTTGAACTGCTCCAGAATTGCCGTCAGCGCTTTCGCAAATGAGGCTTGCAGTTCCGGGTCATCGTCCAGTTCGATGTCAATATGATGACGCAGGGCATGTTCGACTTCAGCAGCCTTGGTTTTGGTGCGGCTGTGCTTGGCAACCTGGCTTTCAAAGTCGTCATCCAGGATCGAAATCGGCTTGACTTTTTCATCGATGCCTTTTGAGCGCAGGTACTCATCGGTCAGCGCCCGCAGCTTGGCTGGGATTCCCTTCATGCTCATTCGCGCATCGCGGAAGTGCTTGCCCGCTAGGACATTCACCTCGGACAGCACCTGATAGTCGGGCATGTATTTCAAGGCTTCCTTGGCTGGGAAAACCAGGTTGAGGCTACGAGTCAGTTTCTTGAACGCCAGCATGAACTCAAAGCGAATGTCTTCGTCGTAAAAGAGATCGAAAAAAGCATCGTGATCAGTCAGGTCGGTGAGTCCGTATTGAGCCAGCAGCCCCAGAACTGTTCGGTGGTCATCTTCAAGCTGGCGGATTTCCTCCTCTGGAAAGCTCAGGGTCTCTTCAACTTCCTTCTGCTCCAGCTCATCATAGGTATCAATGGCTCGCTTCAGATGGTGACCGATGCCCACATAGTCCACCACAAAGCCCTTGTCTTTATCAGCCCCACCTACACGATTAACGCGGGCGATCGCTTGCAGAAGGTTATGCGCCTGGATGACTTTATCGAGATACATCACCTGCTCGACGGGTACATCGAAGCCGGTCAGCAGCATATTGTTGACAACGGTGATGCCGATGTCGCCAGCCACACCGTGGTCTTCGGCATCAAATGGCAACTTGAAGCTCTTGATGCTGGTCTCGTGCTTTGAGGAATTCGTGTATTCCTTGAGGTGCGGCAGGTCATTATGCCCACCAGAAATCACCACGTCGGTGCGCAGTTTTTGCAGTCGATCGAGGGGAATTTTGTGGGGGTTGGACTGCTCTAGCTTGGCGATCGCTTCAGTAATGGCTGCATCTAAATGTTCCTTATACCGTACCGCTGCCTCGCGGGATGTTGCCACTACTTGCGCCTTGTAGCCGTTCGGAAAGATCCATTCCAGGTAATGAGCCACGATATCTTGAGCTTTGGCGGCTATCGTAGAATGAGCTTCGAGGTAGGCATCTCGCGAGCCGTACCCTAAAATTTGCATCCGCTCTTGTAAGTTGTACTCACTGAACACGTCTTGAAAAGCGCTGTCCATGCCTGCCTGGTCAGGCACTTCAGCATTATGGGTGCGTCCTTCATAGACGATTTCCAGGGTCACTTTGTCTTCGATCGCCTGACGCATGGTGTACTTATCGATGTAGTCACCAAAGACCTTCTCAGTCTTGTCGATCGGTGTGCCGGTGTAGCCAATGCGGGAAGCGTAGGGGAGAGCTTTGTCGAGGTTGGCTCCCAGCAGAGAGTACTGCGATCGGTGCGCTTCGTCAGTCATCACCAGAATGTTGGCGCTACGGTTCAACTCTGGAAAGGCTTCTTGCAGGTCACGTTCCTGGAATTTATGAATCATTGCCATGACTAAATCTGAGGAGTCGCTGCGGAGCAGTTCCTTGAGTTTGGCGATGCTATCAGCAGGTTTGACGGTAAAGCCGATGTTCTGCCCAGTTTCGGCGAGCTGCTGCTCTAGCTGGGTGCGATCGGTAATAAACACCACCTTCCATTGAGATAGGTTGGGATGGCGGTACATCGCCCGCACCATAAACATCATCGTGAGAGACTTCCCAGAGCCTTGGGTATGCCAGATAATGCCACTGCGTTCCCGTGGTGTTTTGCCGTCTAGTAACCGCTGCACTGCTTTTTTGACGGCGCGAAACTGCTGATAGCGTCCGACGATCTTGATAGCTTCGCCTTTGTCGTTGACCGAGAAGAGGGTGAAGTTGCGGATAATCTCCAACAGGTTTACCGGGTCGAGCATTCCAGCCACTAGCCGCTGCTGATCGTTGGGGGAGCTGCTGCCATGATCCAGGTCTTCTAAGGTGCGGGGGAAGGGGTCAGCCCAGCGGTAAAAGTATTTTTCGGTATGGGTGGTGAGGGTGCCAAACTTGGCTTGATTGCGGCAGGTGGAGACCACAAACTGGTTGTAGAAGAACAGGGGAGCGCTACCTTCGCCTTTGGCTCCGCGCTGTTCGCTATAGCGGAGGAGTTGATCAATCGCTTCGGGAATGGGTTCTTTGACCTTGGGCGATTTGCACTCAATCACCACCACGGGCAAGCCGTTCAGGAACAGCACGATGTCCGGGATGATATGGTTCTCGGTGCCAAGAATCCGCACTTTGAACTGGCAAACCGCGATAAATCTGTTGTTACTCCGGTGATCGAAGTCAATGAACTTCACCGTGGGGCTTTTTTCACCCGTCCGGCGGTTTTCTGAGACGCTGGTGTTTTCTTGTAGCAGGGTGAAGACATGGCGATTGTTTTCTAGCAGGCTGCTGCTGGGGAAGCTGGCGGTAAGTTGCTTGACCACTTCTTCTACCTGGTCGGCTTCTAGCCAGGGATTGATCACCTGAAGCTGCTGGCGCAGCACAGGCAACAGCACCACCTCGGTGAAGCTGTCGCGGAAGGTTTCCCCTGGTTGCTGTTTCATCTCTAGATCCTGCACTTCCCAACCTAAGCCCACAAGCTGGTCGAGCAGGGGTTTCTCGACGTGGTTGCGTTCATCAAGTTTGACGGCTTGGGGTGTTTGGTTGGGTGGCATGGGGTTATTGGGCGAGGGTGAAGCCTGCCTGAATGAAATGACGATCGAAGGCGAGAGCGGCGGTTATTTTGCGGTTTTGCATCACGACGAACGAAACGCAATCGACTAAGCCCCAGGTTTTATCTTGATGCTTTTCGTAGAGGCTCAAGGCAGCGGACATTAGCTCTGGGGTTAAGGAAACAAGGGTGACTTCTGGGGCAGTTTGGAAGTGGCGAATAATGGCACTGGCTTCGTTGCGAGCGATGCGTGAGAGGGCGTTGCCAATTTCTAGCAGGATGGCATCGGTGGTGACGATCGGCGTGCCTTCATAGTGGTCGGCGAGTTGCAGTGCTTGTTGATGGTGCTGATCGGTTTGGTTGATTAGGGCAATAACATAGCCTGTATCCACAAACAAGGAATCAGACATTTTCCTCACCGTTGAGGTAAGCGTCTAGGTTTTCTGAAAAGTCGGGAGGGGCAGTTATCTTGATTTGTTTGAGACGAGACAGTAAGGAGTTTGGCGCGATCGGTTCGTCGATCGGCGCAAGCAGATCGACTTCATAGGTGACGCTGCCTTTGAGTGGATTGGCTTCTGTGGCTGGGAGCGGAGGAGCATCATCTAAGACAATGACGCGGATGGTTTTGCCTTCCCACTGGGCAGCATAGTCGGGGGGAATAGTGACAATCCCATTGTGGAGGGTGGTCTGAAATTCTATTGCCTGCATAAAAAACCTCGATCGTGGCAATGTTGAGGGTAAGCAGAGAGGCTATTTAAGGGTAACAGTTTCATGTATTGGCGTTTTGTTCTGGTCATTGAGTAGAGCGGTGACGCGGACGTTGCCAGTGAGGAGGTCTTGCATAAGTCCAGTTTTGAGTGAATTAAGTTTTTTGAGATGTTCCAAAATCAAGTTTTTTTCAAATCCTTTCTCTGGCAAACTTGTAAGTGGCATTTGCTCATATGAGATTTTCCCTTCAGGATCTAAATCTGTAGTTCGTAATACAGCAAACGAACCTTTTTCTGAATAGGCAGTTGAGGGGAATCGAGGACCAAAAGCACTACTTTTAACCCTATTACCAAACACCTCCACCTCCCACTCCACAGGAATCCGACCTAGTGGGGAATCTTTGAATTCGTGGGTTGCTTCCGATCTCACATTGCCATCCTCATCAATGCCTTTGGTCAGCAAGTCCTGCATCAGTCCGGTTTTGATGCGCTGCTGCTTGGCGATGATTGCCTCGGTTTGCTCAATGGCGCGGTCGATCGTGGAGAGAATCGCAGCGATTTTAGTTTGTTCTTTTTTGCCTTTAGGATGCTGAACGATAAAAGGTTTAACAGTAGTTGCACTTAAATTGCTCTGAGTTGTTTGTGAGGATAGATTTATGACTGAATTGCGAATGTATTCCAACCAGTAATAAAGATAGTCTTGATTAACTATTTCATCGTCCACAATCATTGCCAGTATGGCTTGATTAGTGGTTACAGGAATTTTATTAATACGAACAAGTCCAAGGGTTGCATATATAGAATACAAAAGAGAATTTTCAGGAACTAGCCAAGTATTTGAGCTACTCAAACCTTCCTTTGTTAAGTTTTTGACAGTGCTCCATAAATACTTTCTACTCGCACTCATATCTTCAATTGATACAAAAGGAATTTCACCACCATAAAAATTACTTCGCGATGTATTTGGCGTTCCTCCAGATTTGAGTATTTTCAAGAGCGAAATTAAACTACTCTTTTCCCAACCCTCCACACTCATCATCCCAAATACCCCAACTTACTCAAAAACGTATCCAGAGTTTTCAGCGTCTCTTCCCGTTCTATCTCCAGCTTTTGACTCGATACCGCATACTTGTCCCACAGGTTCTCAACCCTGGCGATCAGCGCCCGCTTTTCCGCATTCAGATAACGGGTAAGCTGCTCTTTCACCCAGTCGTAGAGCTTCTTCAGAATCAGCGTTTTCGCCTCCGCATCGGCCATCTGCCCACCGATGGCAGCCAGCACCCCATCAATCCGCGCTAGCCGTAGCTCCAGTGCTGCCTTGTCCTTATGCAGCGCGATGATTTGCTTCTTGTCGTCCTTGTGGTTCGGGTTCAGCACTTTAAGCTGGGTTTCCACCTGTTGCAGCAGTTCGCTGGTTTCTGCCTTTGCTTCGTCGCTGCCGATGCGTTTCAGGCGTAGTTTCAGCTCTAGCTCGTTTTGCTCTTGCTTCAATGTGTCCTTGAACTGCTTGATGCGTTTCTCGATGGCGGCGATCGCATCAAATTCTTTTTCGTAGGACTGGCGCTCTTTAGCGGCAGAACTGCCTGCGGAGCTTTTTAAGTCATCAATCAATTCCTTGAGTGCTTTCTTGATGATCGTTGCCGTCACCGTTTCACCTTCCTCCGGCTCGTAGCTGGCAACCTCTTGAGCAGATTCCACCGCCTCACTCAGTTCGCCCTGAGCCGCACTAACCTTGCTCTCCAGTGCCTCAATCCGGTTCACATCCTCCTGGGAAAAAGCCGCCAGTAAGTATCCGTCGGGAATCAGAGTATGGTGCCAGCCAGTGTTAACGATCGTCTTCAGGCCATAGCGAATCTGCTGCCACCAGTTGACAAACACACCCGCCGCCTGGAATGCATCCAACACACCCAGCGGTATCAGCTTCTCTTTAAGGCTGGTCAGTGGCTCCTGGCGCACCTGGGGCAAAATGTTGTTTCCTTCCAGCTTGGCAAAATCGTCCCGTGCCTCCTGCCACCAGCTTTCTAGCGTCGTGTGGTGGGCGCTAACCACGGCTTGCAGGTCAGGATTGGCTTCTAGCCGCTCCTTGATTGCTGCTTTGCTGGCAGCGTCTGGGCAAAAGGCAGCATAGCCAGGGCGATCGGACACAAACAGCGTCTCCGATTTCACTCCAAATTTGGCAAACGTGCCGTGCTGCGCTGCAATTTCCGCCTCTGGGATGCCACCCATCAGGTGCGCCTTCACATCCTCTGGTTCTGGCTCTGGCGTGTTGTCCACATAGCGGCGGATGTTGAGGTTATAGTCGTGCTGCTCGACGATTTCCTGCTTATCGACCAAGCGGCTGTATTTGGGGTATGCCTGCTTGTGAGTGAACACCGAATCGATTTTCTCGATGTCCTCCGGGCGCAGCTTGTTCTGGGCTTTGCCTTCCGCGAATTCGCGATCAGCATTGATGAACAGAATTTTGTCCCGTAACTCATCGGGTTTGTTTTTGTTCATCACCAAAACACAAGCCGGAATGCCTGTCCCATAAAACAAACCAGGCGGCAGGCTGACGATCGCCTCGATCACGTCATCTTCAATCAGGATTTCTCGAATCAGCTTCTCTTTGCCGCCACGAAACAGCACCCCATGCGGCATCACGGTCGCCATGTGTCCCTCTGGCTTGAGGCTGGCAATCATGTGTTGCACAAACATCAGGTCAGCCTTTTTGCCAGTCTCCGGGCAGAACTCACGGAAGCGGTTGCTGAACTTCAGGCTGGCGCGACTGTAGCTTTGTGAGAAAGGCGGATTCGCCAGCACTCGATCGAACTTGCGAATCTGGCTGTTTTCAAAAATCAGAGGGTCTTCCAGCGTATCCCCGTTTTCAGTGCTGAAGCGACTGATGTTGTGCAGGATCATGTTCATGTTGCAGATCGACCAGACCGTGCCGTTGGAATCCTGCCCATAGAGCGCCAAGTCATTCGGGTCTTGCCCCTGCTCCTCCACATACTGATGAGACTGAATCAGGAAGCCGCCAGAGCCAACCGTAGGGTCGTAGACAGTGTTTCCTGCCTGGGGCTTGACCAACTGCACCAAGAGCCGTACCACCTCCGCTGGGGTGTAAAATTCGCCGCCTTTCTTTCCGGCGCTGTCGGCGAAGTATTTAATCAGGTATTCATAAGCCGCTCCCAGCAGGTCGGGAAACTCAAAATTATCGTTGACCAGCACAAACTGCGGCTGGTTGAAGTGATCCAGCAGGTCTTTCCATTTCTGGTCAGGAATTTTGGTCTTGCCCTTGGTAGCGTTGAAATCGATGTTGTTCTTCAGCACGCCTGCCAGGGCATCGTTGGCATCCTCTACCGCCGCCAATGCTTTATTCAGCATGTTGCCGATGTCCTGCTTCAGGTGCTTGAGCGGGGGCACCTGGGATTCATTTCCATCCGCATCGGTGTCGATCCAAGGCTCATGCCAGCGAGCGCGAAGCGGCACAAAGAAGGTCTCGCCATAAGAGGTTTTGCTCTCCAGCAGGTCCGCTAGCAACGCCGGATCGTCGATGTGGGCAAATTGCTTTTTGAGTTGCTGACGTTTGCGATCGAACTCATCCGACAAGCGCTTGAGAAAGAGCATCCCAAAGATGAATTCCTTAAATTCGGACGCATCCATCTTGCCGCGCAGGATGTCGGCGGACTTGAAGAGAAAGCTTTCAAGCTGACTGAGGGTGATTTTTTCGTGCTGCAACTGCGATACCTGACTTATGAGAATGGTGTGGCTGACTACCCTACTCTACGGAGAATAGGTAAGAAGCTTGCCCCTACAAGAGTAACTAATCCTTTAAGAATCAAAACTCAATGATCACTCCTTACTCTGGCGGATTGGGTTTCTGGAGTGCCTGCAAATACTGGATTACCTGTGTCTCGTCTAACCTGGTTAAGCCGTTAGCCGTTACACCAATTAATCTGGATATTGCAGACGGACGATCGCTGCGGACAATCCCTCTTTTTTCCTCGTAAGCAGGAATCAGCGCCCGCGCTGTAATTACTTCATCTTCGCTGGGCTTGCTGACTACGGGTGGCGTTTTGGTGGGAGTAGGGAGTGGGGAAAGAGGGATAGGGGAGATCCCCATTTTCAAATTCTCACTAGGGGCATTGACCAACTGCCCGATCTCCTCGATGGGGAGATCCCGCAATTCCTCAAAAGCGCCTAGGGGTGACTGATCCGAGCGGCGATAAATAGTTGCCACGCCCTGGCGATCGATCTCATAAATTGAATTGGGAAAGGATTGATTTACCTCCCAAATCCACGCCGCGAGACCTGCGGTAACCGCAGAAAGAGTGCTAGCTGGAATAGCTGCCACTTTAGGCGTATAGGGGGTGTGCCCCTCTGCGATCGCACAAGACAAAAGGCACTCAATCGGCTTCCTCAAGCCGCGATCACCACTTTTCAGCCTGGTTTGTTCCGTTGCCGCGATCGCGTTTCTCACTCGTTCCGCTAATTTCTCTGGTGAGAGATTTCGGGCAGATCGGGAGATCGCTTCTCTAATGCGGGCTTTGCCTGCTATTCCTTGATTCCCGGATCGCACTCCATACTCTGCTATCAGCCCTAATGCCTCGTTTAGTTCCGGTTCCGGATCTTGATTTGGTTCTGGATCTTGGTTGCGGGGTTTTGGTTTTGGAAGGGGCGATCGCAAACCTTCTTTTTGTTGAGGGCTGTTGAAAGAACGGAATTCTTCTGTTTGTTCTTTTTCTTTAGACTCTTTTAGATAGGTAACGGGAGAATCAGTGTTTGAGGGCTGTTTTTTTCCGTTTTTGTTCCAACTTTTGGAACTTTTGTGCAGAATTCCTAAATCAATTATCCGCACTCGGAACCACTCACGCCATGGTTTGCGATCGCTTTCGAGTAATCCTAATTCAAGCAAGTCTCTCAGGGCACTTCTTAGCCAACGGGTGGAGTAGTTAAGTTTTCTGGCTAAGTCGTTCAGATTGAATTCAAAATCGATACCAGGGACATTAGAGCGCCTAAGCTCGCGCCATATTGCCTGCGCAGCCGGGGTTAGCTCTCTAAGTAGCCGATCTACCTCTTCTGTGATTGCGGCAAAGGGAGTATCGTAGCCGAATTTGGGGAAGGTTGAGATCGCGCTCATAACGACACCCCCTTTATCTCTAGAGCGGCTTCTACAACCAGACCAAAGAATTCTTCTATCGGTAAATCAGTCGATCGCCACAAATTGAGTAGCAGCCTTACCTGGCGCGTCGGATCGGGGATTTGAAGGAATTCTTTAATCCAAGCAACCGTTGCTGTTGCGTTTGGCGCTCGGTTCGGGGATGAAATCTTGTAGCGTTCGGTGGACTTTTGGGCTATGATTTTAGTGTTCAAGGGGGTATATCCTTTGCAACATGAAATCCGCCTATTTCCAGGTGCCTGTTGGTAGCAGGTGATCAGGATTGATAGGTCGGGTGGTTAATTAATCGGACTTTAGAAGGCGATCCTTTTGTTGGGGTGTCGCCTTTTAGATTTTAAAGCTAAACATAACGATAGCTGAAATCTTATCGATTCGCACCACTTTCTTGAAATCTACAGCTTCTCGAAACTGGCACTACGAAAACGGTTCGGGGACAAATTGCTCTAGCGGTGGTAATCGTCTATCAGTACTCTTGAATTGGTTCGGGGACATTTTCGGTTAGCGATTTACTGTAGTTTTTCGGGTCGTTGGAACGAGGTTTAGGATGTTTGAGGGCGTTTGAGTGACGAGATCGCTGTAGAAATTACAGCAACTATTAGTTTCTGATTGCCAGCCGATCAACAACTTTAATCAGATTGGCGACATTCTCAGCCTGAATTTTTGCCGCTTCATTATGGCTTCGGCTCTCTTCAATCAAGCCATCAACAGAACGCTTCTGATCCAAAACCGCACTGGTTAGCGCTCCAACCTGCACGGCTAAATCATCAATTTTGCTCCCTAGCCTGTCTACCGTCGCTTCAATGCGATCGCCCATCTGGTCAATGCGATCGCCTAACTGCTGATTAGATTGCTGCATGGATTCCCGCAGTTGACTTATCTGCGTTCCCTGCATGGATGTAATGTCAGCTAGGGCTTGAATCGCCCGGTTTATCTCGTTTGCCATCGAGATCGCTCCCTACTTGCCTTTGATTCTATGTGCTGTGTCCATTGCCACTAAAGCGTTGAGTGAGAGCATCCAGAATGTTTTGAACAGTTCCTCGAAACTCTACCCGATCCTGTTCGGCTTGCTCTGCTAAAGAGATAATCGTTGACACCATATCCTCAACTGAAGCCCGAAAATCAGCCCGGTCAACCGCTTGCACTTGCCGCAATTCAGTGATCGCGTTGCTATTGGCTTCAATTGAACGAGCATTAGATCCTTGCAACTGACGAATTTCAGCTACTTCAACGTCATGCCGTTGTTGGCTTTGTGACATTTGTTCTGCGTTCCTTTCCAGGATTGCTTCAATTCGGTCAAGCCGTTCTGTCATCACGCATCCCTCCTTACTTGCCTTGGCTATTAGCTGGCTTTTCCTTCAGCTTTTCTAATTCAGCTACATCAGGAACATTGGGTGATTCTCCACGCAGTACGCTGACCACAATCGCTTGAATGAGATTCGGAACTGTCCGAATCTCCTTGTCAGCCCACTTTTCAAGTATTTCAAACTGATCATCTTCAAACGACACGGTTGTACGCCGCATATTGTCAACTGCCTGCTTGGAATGCATAAATCATAGCCCTCAAATTGAATTAATTTCATTCTCACATCAAATTTGTAAAATGATTCATTTGATTCATTTGATGTAATTCATGTTAGCATTCATTTTAGAAAGTGGAACAACCCAGAAACAGCGCGAGAACGCACCTGAAACGAGAGCTACTTGTTTCGCCTGTTCCGTGTGCGTTCCAACCATTCCAACTCAGTCCTTACGCCATTCAGAAGCCGCATGAATATTTCACTCACCAAGTTCTGCAAAGATAACGATCTGCCAAAATCCACCGTGCATCGTCGCTGCCAAGAATTGAGCATTGATACTTCAGAAGGGTTAGCCGCTGACGATTGCGATCGCCTGCTGCACGAGTTCGACATTGCACCATCAGAACCTGAACCGGAGCCAGAAACTACCGCGCTATCAGTTGAAGTGCAGACAGGCAATCATCAGATAGTTTTGCCCACTCCAGAAATGCCAACCGGGTACAGCGTGGAAAACCTCCGCACCAGGGAAGCCAGCTTTATTAAAGACCCGTTGGAAGTGGCAACCAAATTCTTAAAAGTGGCAGATAGCCTAACCAATGCCATGCATAGCGACATTGAGGTAAGACAGCAGCGCTTAGACCAAACCAAACAGGCTAAAGAGCAGATTGAAAAGAAGGCTTCTGAGTTGAGCCTAGAATCTCGCTTCTACAAGATGCAAACGAGTCAGCTTGATAAGGCTGTGAGTGAAGAAACAAGCGCATTACAGAATGCTCTAGAACTGCTGCAAACCTTGGGGAAGCCCTCACCGCAGGATTCTTAATTGGTGCCCTGGCATTGCTCTTTCACCTGGTATTCAGATGCCCCGAAAATCCCGTACAAAAGCCAACCCGCACCCGCACCACTTCCACTGATGGAGTATGGCGATCGCATTACCAGGCTGATTGCTGAAACCGACAGCGACCCCGACTACGAACGAGCCAAACAAATCTTTAGCGAACTACTGAAAGAGATGAACTGAAGAGAGAGCGATTCTCCAAAGGAGAGGCTACGCCAACGCAAGCCCTGAGAAAGTAGCGTTGGCGCAGCCTGTGCGTAGCACGTATCGCCCCTCTATTCCACCCATTCAAGGAGAACTGTTATGAGACTAAACCGAATTTTCCGTTTTTACACCCCTCAAATTATTGGAACGATGGCTGTGCTGGGATTGTGCGTGATCGCCGCCCCTCGCACCATGAAAAATATGGATCAGATGTCGATGCTCAGCGGGGTAATGCAAGAGCAAGCCGCCCAGCGCGACATGCTTGAAGCCGCCAAAGAAGATATGAAAGCCCGTGCTGAAATTGCAGACGAGCGCTTAAGAGAAGGCTGCACCACCTTCCTAGTCGCTGAAAACGACCCCGGCAAATTTGGGAATGTTCATGCTGGTGGGAAAGTCATCAATCCCGTTACAGGCTTAAGCCTCCCTGAGTATTCAAAAATTTGCGACAACCAGGGCGGCACCGCGATTCTGGCAAACAACGGCAGCGAAATCGTCATGGTTGATATTGCCGTCACCCAAAATTTCGACCTCGTGAGAAAAGCGATGGCAGTTCACGGGATCAACCCCTTAGCGGGTGATGGACGGGTCGGCGGAGCAAACGCTCGATTGGATCAAGAAGGAGGGAAAAAATAATGCAAACCCAAGAAAAACCCGTTGACCAAAAAATCGATCCTAAGAAAAAATATCAACTGTCTGCCAATCCTTGTGATGGAAGAGGTGCTTTTTGGCTGTATGCACCCTCAGAGGGTGATTCAACCTGGGTTCAATTTCCTTTTGAAGCAAATAAGCAGCCCACCTTTCTCTCTATGCAGCAGATCTCACAGGTTGCAGTAGGGGCGGATGAAAAAATCATTTGGTTTCTCACAGACGAAACAGGGCAAGGCTATCGCTATGTCCCCCCTGCTTCAACGGACGCAGCAGGGCAAGGCGACCCTTACACCTCCCCTGCTGCAAAAGCCCCAGCGAAGCAGGAAGAGGTAAAACAAGAAAGCCCCAAACCTGAATCGCTCACCCCAGGCGGCAAGCGCTCTATTGGAATCGCCAAAGGCGGATGGCTAGGTAAAGTTGCAATCTGGACAATGGCAGCGCTGCTGTGCCTAGTGTTGGTCGCAGTAGCCGCAATCAACATTCACCCATTCGTCCAGTTTTTGGGGATGATGGCGGCTCAAATTGGGTTGACAAACGACCTCGAAAATATTCCCGTCCTCAAAGATGTGGGAGCCATGTTCGGAGTCAGCGCCCTGGTGTTGATTGCCTTTTGCTGGTGGGCAGTAATGCAGTTAATGGAGCTATCTCCCCAATTTGTGGCTAGT
>ENA-OFCE01000738-OFCE01000738.1-metagenomes-genome-assembly--contig:-NODE-738-length-19856-cov-4.567093_pt1 | contig 19856 bp, 16 predicted proteins | sample MGYA00153388_OFCE01 | MGnify analysis MGYA00153388
TGTTACGGCGCCTGGTGGAGCTAGCCATTCTGTGACCTACACTGCGACAGCGGCTGGCGAGACTCCGATCCCAACTGACGTGTCGTATGGCTTGGGTACTTCACCGGCTGATGGGGTCGAGGGCACGTTCACCAGTACCGCTGGTGTTAATGCAGTAACTACGCCGCCAGTGCTTGTTACCACTCTAGGTGCTAGTTTGGACCGTCTTGACTTCACCAGCTACGGTGTGAAGGCTGTCTTTGTGGGCGCTATTCAGGTGACAACTGGTGCGGCTCCGATTTTGGGTCAAACCTACATCCAGATGACGGAGTCGACGACCAATGCTGGCGAGTACACGATGTCACAGTTCACAGAAGCTGGTGCAACTGACACGTTGGTCGGCGTCGTTGGTATTGCTGACTTTGGTGCAACGCAACCGTTTATTGCAGCCAACTTCGTTATCTAAAGCAACACTGGCTGGGCTGCATCTCAGGGTGCAGGCTGGCTTAATGGCTTGATCAACAGAAGTTGAATCTCCAAAAGCCCCATGCTCCAAAAGAGCATGGGGCTTTTTTATGAGATTAATTGGGGTCAGACTCCAATTAATTAACGCGCAATGCTTTTGTACAGTCAAAGAAAACGCTATTTTATTAATAGCTATTCGCGCCCGTATTATCTGGCTTAGTCCCTGATTTGATGCATGATTTAATGCATTATTTGAGGCACTATCTAATGCTGTTGTGCAGCTAGCCGCTGTCGCAAGCTTATTAGCCCGTGGATGCGGCTTGCGCCACATTGACCGAGCACTGAATAGCCGATAACATCAATTTTTTTTAATTTTTCCAGCGATGCTGGTTAACTTCTTAATGGGCATGCTCATGACGTTTACTGTGTACAACCCAGCCAATAATTCGTTAACGCAGGTGGTCAATTCCATCTTGGCACCTAACTCCGGGATCGTTGTGGTGCCGAATTCGATCAGGCTAAAGTACGGTTCTGGCTATGGCGAGACGTCGACCAACCTCCAGTCATCGGTGTCGTTTTACAACGGCAGCATTGCAGCGCTTGGCATTGGCCCAGGGCTGTTGTTGACGTCGGGTGACGGCAACCCCGCGCTGTCAAACACCAGCAGCGGCTACAGTGTTGAGTTAACGCCTTCTGAAACCGATGCCAGCCTGACGCAGGCCGTGCAGACGGCCTTTAAATTTGCGGGCGAGGTTCAGGATGCCTCCACGCTTGAATTTCAATTTACCGTCAACAATCCGGCCCTGACTGGCATACGTTTTGACCTGGTGTTTGGTTCAGACGAGTTTCCAGAATTTGTTGACTCTTCCTACGTCGATATTGCGGGTGTGTTTGTCAACGGCGTCAACTATGCCTTGTTCAATGGCAACAGCAACCAGCCGCTCAGCGTGATTGGTACCAACCTGGCGCAGGGTGGCTTTCAAGACAACACCAGCGGCGCGCTGCCGGTTGAGTACGACGGCATCATGCGGCTGGTGTCGGTGGTGGTGCCAGTGCAGCAAGGCGTGAACACGCTCAAGATTGGCGTGGCTGATACCGGCGACCAAATTTTGGACTCTGGTTTGTTTGTGTCCAACGTCAGGGCGGTGCCGTACGCAAGCGGTGGCCTTCTGACCGTGGTCAATGGTACGGGCGGTAACGACGTGCTCACGGGCCTTGGTTTCAACGAGCTGTTGGACGGAGGCGTTGGTAACGACACTATCCGGGGCAATGGCGGCAACGACCTGATCATCGGCGGCGCTGGCAAAGACATATCAGCCTACAGCGCAGTTTTGTCCAACTACACCGTCACCAAAACCCCCGCCGGCTACACCGTGACCGACAAAACCGGCACAGATGGTATTGATACCCTCAGCGGCATTGAAGCCCTGAGCTTTTCAGACAAATCCATCAACCTTCAAATCCAGGCCCAGGCCGCGGCCGCCCCCACAGCTGATGTGACCCGCCTGATCGAGCTGTATGTGGCTTTTTTCAACCGCACCCCAGACGCCGACGGCCTGTCTTACTGGATAGGCCAAAAGACAGGCGGCTTGAGCGTTAACCAAATCGCCGAAAGCTTTTACAGCGCCGGCGTGCAGTTCAGCAGCCTGACCGGCTTTAGCAGCACCATGGGCAACGCCGCCTTTGTCAATGTGGTCTACAAAAACGTCCTTGGACGCCCAGACGGTGCTGATGCACAAGGCCTGGCGTACTGGAGCGGCAAGCTCGCTGACCAAAGCGAGACCCGCGGCACACTGGTGTCTACCATTCTGGACTCGGCCCACACCTACAAAGGCGATGCGAGCTTTGGCTATGTGGCCGACTTGCTGGACAACAAGATCACAGTGGCCAAAACCGTGGCGATTGACTACGGGCTGAACTACAACAGCGCAGATGTTGCAGTCTCAAACGGCATGGCGATTGCAGCGGCAGTCACCCCTACCAGCATTGCACTGGCCATTGCGCTGGTGGGTGTGAATGGGTTTGACTTGCAGTTGGTGTGACAAGCCAGAAAAGATAGATGTTTAAGGACGTTTAAAGACGTTTGCAGCGATTGATGAGCTTCACAATGACTAATGAATGAGTAATAAATTGATAGCTGCTCGCGCCCGTGTTGTATGGCTTAGAGGCCAATATGACTGTTAGGGCGGATGCCAAAGACGTCAGCGTAGCGACAATGATACAAAAGGTTTAACCCATGGCAACGACATCTGACGTCAACAGCGTCACTTATTCAAACGATTTCCGCGTAGACAGTCTGCTGGCAAACTCAGCAGACTGGAACTTCTTGCTGCCGACCCGAACCACGTTGTATTACACGTTTGACGTGACCCCGACCGAGGCCGCGCTGCAAGTTGGCACCACTGCTTTCAATACGGCGCAACAGAACGCTGCAAGAGCACTGATGAGTTATGCGAGCAGTGTCACGGGCGTTTCGTTTGCGGAGGTGGCCAACAGCGCTGCGGCTGACTTTCACTTTGCAGCCTGCAACATTACCAACAGCGCGTCGACCGCGGGCCTTGCTCAGACGACGGAGTCTTGGTCGTATACATCGGGTACAGCGGGTAATACGCTGACGTCGTACAGCGCAGAGGCCTATGTTTACCTCGATAACGTGGAGTTTGCAGGGGTGAACACCACGCCAGTACAAGGCAATGCTGGCTACGAGATTTTGCTGCATGAAATTGGCCACGCCCTTGGCTTGGGTCATCCTTTTGAGGGGCCTTACCCGCTGTCAGCTGGCAACGACAACACCAACAACACCGTGATGTCTTACACCCAGGCCGGGTCCATCAAGTCAGCTTTTCAGTCCTACGACTTGCTGGCTTTAAGGTGGATGTATGGGCAGGATGGCTTGCGCGGCACCTGGGGTTTGAATTCTGCCAACGGGCCGTCATTGACTTTGGCGGCCCTAGCAGACACTGCGCCTCCAACGGTCAGCAGCTTTAGCCCAGCAAATGCTTCTGTTGGCGTGGCAGTGGGCGCTAACATTGTGGTCACGTTCAGCGAGAGCATTCAGCGGGGTGCGGGCACTGTGGTGGTCAAAACCGCAGCTAACGCTGTGGTGGCCAGCTACGACGTTGCCAGCAGTGGCAACCTGAGCATTTCAGGCAACGTGCTGACCATCAACCCAACAGCGATATTGAACTACGGCACGGGCTACAAGCTTGAGTTGTCGCCCGGCGCTGTGCAGGACCTGGCCGGCAACGCCTATGCGGGCACGACGACCTACAACTTCTCAACAGAATTCAAAACCAATACAGTGCCAACCGGTGCCGTCAACATCGCGGGTGCACTAGCACAAGGCCAAAGTTTGACAGCGTCCAACACACTGGCAGACGCAGACGGCCTGGGCCTAATTAGCTACCAGTGGCGGGCAGCGGGTACCGACATTGCGGGCGCTACCGGCAATGTGCTGGTGCTGGCACAAGCGCAGGTGGGCAAAACCATCACGGTGAAGGCCAGCTACACCGACGGCGGCATGACGTTTGAGCAAAAGACTTCTGCTGCTACGGCATTTGTGGCCAACGTCAACGACCTGCCCACCGGCACGGTGACCATCAACGGGACGGCGTTGCAGGGCCAAACCCTGACTGTCAGCAACACGCTGGCTGATGCAGATGGTTTGGGCGCGATCAGCTACCAATGGAAAGTAGGCGGTATGGCGGTACCTAGCGCCACAGGTAACAGCTTTGCGCTGTCGCAGGCGCAGGTCGGCAGGTCTGTTCAGGTGCAAGCCAGCTACACCGATCTTGGCGGCACGGCCGAGAGCGTTAGCTCAAGCCCGACAGCGGCAGTCGCGTCCACGCTCGCCAATACCGTGGGTACGGAAGGCAATGACGTGCTGAGCACCCAGGCCTTAAACACCACCTTTGTCGGGCTGGGCGGCAACGACCTGATCATCGGCGGCGCTGGCAAAGACATATCAGCCTACAGCGCAGTTTTGTCCAACTACACCGTCACCAAAACCCCCGCCGGCTACACCGTGACCGACAAAACCGGCACAGATGGTATTGATACCCTCAGCGGCATTGAAGCCCTGAGCTTTTCAGACAAATCCATCAACCTTCAAATCCAGGCCCAGGCCGCGGCCGCCCCCACAGCTGATGTGACCCGCCTGATCGAGCTGTATGTGGCTTTTTTCAACCGCACCCCAGACGCCGACGGCCTGTCTTACTGGATAGGCCAAAAGACAGGCGGCTTGAGCGTTAACCAAATCGCCGAAAGCTTTTACAGCGCCGGCGTGCAGTTCAGCAGCCTGACCGGCTTTAGCAGCACCATGGGCAACGCCGCCTTTGTCAATGTGGTCTACAAAAACGTCCTTGGACGCCCAGACGGTGCTGATGCACAAGGCCTGGCGTACTGGAGCGGCAAGCTCGCTGACCAAAGCGAGACCCGCGGCACACTGGTGTCTACCATTCTGGACTCGGCCCACACCTACAAAGGCGATGCGAGCTTTGGCTATGTGGCCGACTTGCTGGACAACAAGATCACAGTGGCCAAAACCGTGGCGATTGACTACGGGCTGAACTACAACAGCGCAGATGTTGCAGTCTCAAACGGCATGGCGATTGCAGCGGCAGTCACCCCTACCAGCATTGCACTGGCCATTGCGCTGGTGGGTGTGAATGGGTTTGACTTGCAGTTGGTGTGACAAGCCAGAAAAGATAGATGTTTAAGGACGTTTAAAGACGTTTGCAGCGATTGATGAGCTTCACAATGACTAATGAATGAGTAATAAATTGATAGCTGCTCGCGCCCGTGTTGTATGGCTTAGAGGCCAATATGACTGTAAATTTGGTATTTAATTTGGCATTCAATTTGGAATTCAATTAGCGCTTGACTGGACATTAACCGACAGCAATGTCCTGCTGTTCATGAAGCCTCGCACTGAACAGCTGACTGGCCCTACATTTTTGACCAACTACGATTCTTCGGCTCACGAGTTCTGCCAAAGCGGCGCTGGCTGGCGCAGTCGTTGGGTTTTTAGCGCCTGGACTCGTTGGTAATTACCGCTGCTTGCGTGACCAAGGCCTGGCGCGTCTGGCGGCTGCCTGCGGCGGTGTTTGCTTTGCCTTGGCCAATTACTCGACCACCAATTGGCTGGTGCGGGGCGCATTGGCAGAGTTTTTAGCGGCCATGATGTTGCCTTGGGTGCTGCTGTCTGTTCTGCAACACTACCCACGCCCTTTTTCTGACTGAATTTTTTGATTTGACAGGCTCCTGGTGCTGATCAGCTTGTCGACCGGGGTTCTTTGATCAACCATATTGCTATTTTATAAATAGCTGCTCGCGCCCGTTTTATATGGGATGAGAGGCGATTTCATTCATTATTTGACGGCTTGTTGCAAAAACATGCGTGTGCCCGGGGCGTCAGGCTGCACTTGCCAAGTCGCCCGCACGCAGCAGGGCCCAAGGTGCCAGCGCCTGCACCACTCTGCGGGTGTCGGCGCTCAGACTGTGATGGGTTTGCCCGACCCGGTAGGCGCGGGCTGAAAAGTCGGCATAAAACGCTTCGTCGTCATAAAACCTGATGATGGTGTCTGCCAGCGGCTCTAACAAGGCCAAAGCGGGCAGCACGTTGTAGGGGGCTTCGTGACACCTTGGGGGTAATTTCAGCTTGATGCCGCCGTCCTGCATCATTTCAGGCAGGCCGCCGTGGTCGCAAACGATGGCCGGGATGCCGTTGAGCATGGCCTCGCCCACGACACGGCCTGCCGTCTCCCACCACAAACTTGGCGCAAGCAGGACGCGTGTGCGGCCGAAAATGGGCCGCATGTCGCTGGTGTTGGGCGTGACCACCACGTTGCTGAGCGCGTCGCGCCGCGTGCCCACGGCCTGGCTGAACTGTTCAAGCAGCACTTGCCAGTTGCCGCGTGATTCGACCACTTCAAAGACGATGTCGGGTCGGCGCGTTTCCAGCAGCAGGGCCAGTTGAATCAAAATACCGACGCCTTTTTGGGCTGACCCGTTGACCAGCAGCACGCGCTCGCGGGTCTGGTGGCTGGCGATCACTGCTGATGGCTCAATAAACACCCCAACGGGGATGGCCGTGTAAGCTTGGGTGCGGGCGTACATAGCGGCGCAGGCCTTGGTGGTGGTCAGCATTAAATCCACATCACGGCACCAGTGTTGACCTTTGTAACTGGCGTTGGCCAGATAGGCGACCACAGGAACACCGCGTGCCCTGGCCTCGGCAGCGATCAAACGGTCAAGAACCTGCCCGCCGTAGTACATCACCACATCGGGCTTGAAGGCCTCAAGCGTTTTTTCGTACAGGCCAAACCATGCGCCTTCTTCTCTGGAGGTCATCTTCTCGCGGTCGGTGCTGGCCGTGACAATGAGGCGGTGCGTCAGTGGGTCATCGTCAATGGTGAGTACGCCGCCCATGCAGGCCTGCACGGTGGCCCATTGGGGTTGCAGTTTGAGCGTGCCGCGCGGGTGGTCAAACACCATCGCACCGACCACCTCAACTTCGTAGCCATGGGCAACTAGTTGCCGCAGCATTTCGCGCACGGCCATACTGGCGCCGCTGGAGGTGTCTAGCATGCAAAAAGCATTGGCCCACAACAAGCGTGGTTTGCGCGGGGCTGCTGGCCAAAGAGAATTGCTAGGGTCTGTCACCGACGTTGTTCCTGTTTGATGCGGCCGTGCAGGCCAGCAGAAAGGGCCAATCTTACGGGTGCGTGATGGCACGGCTGAAAGCTGCCCTGTCTGGCCTTGTCAGGGTCAAATAGCGCGATAGTTTTGGGCTTTTGACCGCGCTTGACGATGATAAGCTTTACCCATGCCGATTCCCGCACGCATCGTTCAAACCAACCGCCATGAAGGCCTGGCACAGGCTTCGCGTGACTCATGGATGGCCTGTCACCCTGATTTTGAGTATTGTTTTTACGACGATGCCGCCTGCCGACACCTGATAGCCTCGCGCTGCCCGGACTTGCTGGCGACCTATGACCGTTTTCCGTTGGCGGTGCAAAAAGCGGATATGTTTCGCTATGCGGCCATTTACCTCGATGGCGGTATTTACGCCGACACCGACACGCGCTGCTGTGCCAGCTTTGACACCTATGCCAGCCGCCAGCTCGACGCGCTGGTGGTTGGCATTGAAATGCGTGCGCAAGACTACAAGCGTGTGGACGATTACATCAACTCGTATCCGGTTCCGCACCAGCTGACGCAGTGGACGTTTGCCGCGAGCGCGCGGCACCCGGCGCTGGCTATCGTGTTGCGGCGTATCGTGTGGTATGTCAGCTTGATGACCGACGCCCAACTGGCTGAATGGAGCAAGTCGATGCGCTTCACGATTGAATTAACTGGCGGAATCCAGTTTACCCAGGTCTGTAACGAGTTTTTAAGTGGTACGCGGGAAGGCACACTGAAAGTGCTGGCGCGCCTGACCTGGGGGTCTTATTTGAGCAAGAGCGGCCAGAGCTGGCAGCGCAAATTAAAGTCAAACACCTGTTTGAAGGCTCCTGGAAGAACGACCACGAGCGCTTGCCGCAGTTCCGCGCTGGAGCCACAACACCTGCAGCCGATGCACTGCCTGCCGCTGGCGATACGCGTATGGCACATTAATCTCGGGAAGGGCCACATGAACACATCCACCATCGCATACGGGCCATCACAAGTGTTTGACGACTGTCTGCCCGAATCGCTGTACCAGTCGTTGTTGAGCGGTGCAGGCCGACTTGGCTGGCGCTTTGACTGGAGCACACCCACCAATCCGCACAGCCGGAACCCGCTCGTACGAGCTGAACTGGTTTTTGTCATGAAACCAATCGGGTTGACTGCATGATTGGCCAGGTCAGTGTTTCTGGGCTGACTTTTTTCGCGGGCTGTAGCGCGGTACTGGATGAGAAAACGGTGCTGCTGAACTTGCAATGGACCGGGCAGCTGGACGCCCAAGTCGACTGGGCGGCGCGCTGGGCTGGGCATTTGGCAGAACTGCGGCCTGGCGATCCGCTGTGGGGATTTGCAGCGCCGGGTTTTCCAGCGGACTTTCTGGCACCGGGCAGTCTGCCTGATGCGCCGCCTTTTGCCGTTTGGGTGGCGGCGCTGACGGTGGCGGTGCAACGATGGGCGCGCCAGCCAGTCTGGCAGGGCGCAGTGGTGGCATGTAGCGCCAATCAGGCCGAGCTTGCGCTGCCTTACCACCGCGATGATGTGTTCAAGCCTGCTCTGGAACACGCCCTGCGCTTGCTGCTGAAGTGGTGCGACACCGGCACACCTGACATTCACACCCAACAAATGGCCGATGCGCTGCAAGCGTGGCTGAAAACAGTGAAGGGCCAAGGCTGGATGGCCGACACCTTGCGGTTTTTTGGCGCAGCCCGTCAGCGCGGTATTCCTACGGCCAACCGGCTGGGTATGCTGCAGCTTGGCCAGGGTTGCCATACCGAACTGCTTGACGGCAGCTTTACCGGGCGTACCAGCGGACTGGCCGGACGGCTTGCCAGCAGCAAACAAATGACCAGCTATATTCTGGGACGCGCGGCTTTGCCCGTACCTGCGCAGCACTTGGCGGTAACGTTGCAGGCGGCAGAAGAAGCTGCACAAGCGCTAGGCTGGCCGGTGGTCGTCAAGCCGTTAAACCAAGAGTCAGCACGGGGAGTCATGCCTGGCATTCGAACGGTACACGCACTGCGGCAGGCTTTTGCTGTGGCAGCGGCGTACAGTCCGGCGCGGGTGATTGTGGAAAAGCACATTGACGGGCAGGATCACCGCATGCTGGTCGTGGGTGGCAAACTGCGCAGCGTCGCGCTGAGAACACCGGGCGGTGTGGTTGGCGACGGCGCGCGCAGTGTGCAGATCTTGCTTGATGCGCTCAATGCCGACCCGCGACGCGGTACCGAAAAGGACAGCCTGTTGGTACATATTGCGTTAGATGCGCAGGCGCTTGATTGCCTGGCTGAACAGTCGCTCACGCCGATCTGTGTGCCTGCCCCTGGCCGCTTTGTTCGTCTCAGGCAAACCGCCAACATCAGCACTGGCGGCACAGCCCACGACGTGACTGACCAGGTTCATCCCGACAACCGCGCCCTGGCTGAGCGCGCGGCGCGCCTGGTGGGGCTTGACATTGCGGGCGTGGATTTTTTGTGCCCCGACATCAGCTGCTCCTGGCGCGAGGTGGGAGGGGCTATTTGCGAGGTCAATGGGCAACCGGCTTTCGGGCTGCACTGGATGAGCGCGCCTGACCGCGATATCAACGGGGAGGTGCTGGACTGGCTGTATCAAAATAAGCCGTCGCGTATTCCGACCGCAGCTGTTACCGGGACCTATGGCAAAAACGAAGTGGCGCGCCTGTTGCACCACATGTGGCGTGCCTTTGGCAAAACTGCCGGGCTATGTACGCCTGAGGGGGTGTGGATTGGTGACGATTTGGTGAGCAGCGATGATTTTAGAGGTCTTGACGGAGTGCGCTTGCTGCTGGACGACCCGGCGACTGAGGCTGCGGTGATGGTACTCACGATGAGAGGCCTGGCAGCGGCTGGCAACCCTTGCGACTGCTATGACGTTGTAGCGCTGCTTCATGCGCAGGCTGACCCGAATGGTCAAAAGGATGTCAGTGGATGGGCTCAAAGCGCGGACTCGATCAAGCTGATGGCGCAGGCACTGGCACGCGCGCGCCACGCGGTGGTGATTAACGCTAACGATCCCTTGTGCCTGGCCATGCGCGAGCGCGTGAGGCCCGGCGTACGGCATATTTTGGTGGCGAGCGGTGAACTTCATCCGGCCGTAGAGGCGCACCTCGCTGCCAGTGGGCAGGCGATATTTGTGGCGCAAGTTGCGTCTGAGCCTTGGGTGGTTTGGGCCGACGGCGCTGCACAAACGCCATTGATACGCTTGGCAGTGATACCTGACGCCACCGATGGGTTACAGCGAACGCACGACACCCATGTGTTGTTTGCGATGGCATTGGCCGGTGCGCAGGGCCTGCCTTGGCCCACGGTGTGCCGCGCGGTGGTCGGGTTCAACGCACCGGGTCAGGCAACCCAAGCCGGTTTTGCTCCACCGTCAGATTGAAAACCGAGCATTGCGCATGGATATGAACCCTTCGAACCAACGCTTGCGCCGCGTGGCCTTTGACTTTGTGTTGCCTGCATCGCCGGCCATAGAAAACTTGAGGAGCTGGCGTTTGGTCTTGGCCGGCGACGATGGTTTGAAAGAGAACTTCAGTGTGCCTGTCGACGCGAACGTGTCACAAAGGGCGGTGATCTGGGTCGGTGAGCTGCTGCGTATTTTTGACACTTTATTACTGACCGCGCTCGCGCCCCTGTTTGGCTCGCATCGACTGCTGTTCTGCAGGCCCACTTCTCGTACGGGCACTGGAACAGGCACGAGTTGGCGGGCGGGTTTTGAAATGCCCTTGCTGGAGGGACATGCTGAAGAAACATTTCGCGTGGCGCTGAAAGGCGCTTTTGTGATTGAGGAATGGGTCCGCAAGCATCCTGAATTTCGCGCCACCGATACTGTTGAGCGCGAGGCTTTTTTTGCGTTGGCCGAGCAGCATGCGTTGGCGCCCTTGCGTAGTTTCCTTCCCCAAGCCGCATCGACGCTGTCTGTGCTGCACGCGGCTTTTGAATTGGGTGTTCCATTTTCGCATCTGGGCGGTGGAACCTACCAGCTGGGTTGGGGCGCAAAAGCGCGCCGGATAAGTCGCAGCAGCACCGATCGCGATTCAGCCATCGGCGCGGCGGGGGTAAATCGCAAAGATGTGACCGCCAGGCTACTGCGCACCGCAGGTTTGCCCGCGCCAGTACATGAACTAGTGAACACCTTAGAAAGTGCGTATTCGGCGGCAAAGCGCATCGGTTGGCCGGTGGTGGTGAAGCCTTCCGATGCCGAGCGTGGTGAGGGCGTACAGGTCGACGTGCAAGCTGAGGATCTGGATGCGGCCTTTACTCGCGCCTACGAGCATTCGAAGGCGCATTTGGTTCTGATCGAGCGCCAGGTGCCCGGCATTTGTTACCGTATATTCGTGGTGGCAGGGCAGTTGCTTTATGCGGTGAGGCGGCTGCCTATCGGTGTGTACGGTGATGGCAAGCTGACTGCAGCCCAACTGGTTGAAAAAGCCTGCGAAAGCGATCGACGTTTACCGCCAGGCAAGCGTTCACATCTGCAGCCGATAGACGAACTGGCGCTAACAGAGCTGGTCCGACAAGGCTTGCAGATTGATGCAGTGCCCGAGGCGGGGCAATTTGTCGCGCTGCGCCGGATTGAAAGCACCGCATGGGGTGGTGTTTTTGAGGATGTGACTTCGACAATTCACCCTGAAAACCTGCGCGCTGCGCTGGCGGCTAGCGCGCTGTGTGACCTGGACGTGGCGGGTGTTGACATGATCAGTTGCGACATCACCGTGCCCTGGCATGTCAACGGCGCGGTGATCAACGAGGTTAATTTCGCGCCAGTTTTAGGGGCTAGCGTTATTTCCCGGCTTCACCTCAAAACCTACGTGACCCGCTTGCTGGGCGGCGACGGCCGGATTCCCATGGAGGTGTACGTGGGGAATGCTGCTGCGCTTATCGCCGCGCGGCAGGCTGTGAATAGACTGCGTGCCAGCGGACTGGCGACCGCGCTGACCACGCACGAATGGACCGAGGCGCCAGACGGCTTGCCTTGGCCAATGGCTGTTGATGGGCTGCACGCGCGGGTCCGGGCGTTGGTGCTTTCACACCAAGTAGCCGCGTTGGCGATTGTGGTGCAGACCGACGAACTCGTTGACCGTGATCTACCACTGGAAGGAGTGGACGCAGTGCATTTGGTGAACGAGGAATGGATCAGTTGCCAACCTGAAGCGGCTCTGCAGCGTAAGCGTGAGTTGCTGCGGCTGCTGCAAGCCTGGCAGCGTGTGTGACAGAGGCTTATTGTTATACTCCGCTGTCCGGGTCCAGTACGCAGCAAGGCGGATTTTGCCGGCTTCTTGACCGATCACATGCAACCTGAGCGTTTGTTTTTTCTGAAAACCAGGCGCTTTTTAAGAAAGCATTTCTATGGCCACCATCACCATCAACAATCAAGACTATGACTCTGAGTCCTTGTCAGACGAAGCCAAAGCGCAATTGACCAGTATTCAATTTGTTGACGTAGAACTTCAACGCCTGAACGCACAAACTGCCGTGCTGCGTACGGCGCGTACCGCTTACGGCAATGCTTTGCAAGCGGCGCTGCCCCCGTTATTGATGGGCGACACCATCAAACTCAATTAAACCGGGCCAAACGCCTCGCCATGGCTTATCTTAAAATTGGGCAATTAATTGGGGTCAGACTCCAATTAAATCCGTCGTAAATCTTGCCGAACCCGGCCTGCTTAAATGCACCGAAAGCGGATGCGTTTCGTGCCCTTACACCTCTATGCACATCGACATGTACTTGAAGGCAGCTTGATCGTTTAAGCTGCCAACATCGCCTGGTCTCATGGTGAGGCGTTCCTGACCTCGGTAAGTAGTGCTGGTGTAATATTCAAAAAGCTCCTGGCTCCTCGAAGTTGAGGGGTTTTTACTTGTATGAATGCGAAACCTGAACATAAATACGAACATGCCAAACATTACCGTTGACAACCGCGACTACGACTTTGATTTTCTGCCGGACGGGGCTAAAGCGCAGATTACCAGCCTGCAATTTGTAGATGCTGAGCTGGCCCGCCTGGGTGCGCAAAGCGCTGTGCTGCAAACTGCCCGCATTGCTTACGGCAATGCCCTGCAAGCAGCGTTACCGATGTATGTGGGTGACACCATCAAATTTAATTAAGTGGCTCGGGCGCACCACAACAGATAAGCCATTTGCCGTTTATGCACCTTAATAACGACAACCGCGATAACAGCGTCAACAGCTTCAACAGCGACACGGACGTTAATAGCGTCAATAACGTTAATGTCGCCAACGTTTTTGACCCCGCCGATTTTCTTGAGGAATTCAAAGCCATTCAGGCAGAGTCTCTAGGCTGGACACCGCTGGCGCAAGGCGTTTACCTGCATTGCCCTGCTCAGACGGATGCCGAGCAAGTCGCTGTTGTACACGTTGTCGGTCAGGCTGATGCAAGCATGGCCAACAGCCATGTGCTGTGGTTGGTGTTTTAAAATACAACACGCCGCTCAACACACCCATTCAACACCGCCACCGAACACGCACCCAACCAACTCATTCAGCGGTTTGTCTGGTGCATACTTAAAACTGATGAAGACATATTAATGGCTCACTTCTTGAACAGCGTAATCGTTTTGGCAATCGGTGCCGTATTGAGCGCGTGTGGTGGTGGTGGCGGTGACGGTGTGGGTGGCGTGGCCGACAACCAGCAAATCACCACCGTAAAGGCCCGCACGCTTTCGTACAGTCAGCAGGCGGTCATTTTGGTGGCTGGCGTTGACTTGCGTAACACCATGTCGGCGGTGACCGGTGTTTGTAAAAACCCGGTGTTTAATGAGGCGCAAAGCGTGCCGGAACTGGCCATCATCAACTGCCTTGTTACGGCAGCCGGGGAGCAACCGTTAACCATCACTGGCTCTAACGGCAAGGTGCTGTATTCCGGCACCGTTACCGTGCCGCTGCCGCAGGTTGAAATGGTCACGTCGGAGGGCAGCATCACGCTGGAGCTTAATCCTGCAGCGGCTCCGCTTTCAGTTGACAATTTTCTGGCCTACGCCAAAGACGGCTACTACCGCGACACGCTGTTTCACCGGGTCATTGCCGGCTTTGCGGCGCAGGCGGGTGGCTACACCAGCGGCGTCGTGAAAAAGCCCGGCCAGCGTGCGCCCATTGCGCTGGAGTCAAACAATGGTTTGTTAAATAGCCGCAGCACACTGGCCATGGCCCGGACAGATGCGCCCAACTCCGCTACGTCAGAGTTTTATATCAATCTGGTCGACAACGCTTTTCTTGACTACAAAAACGCAGCCAGCCCCGGCTACGCGGTGTTTGGCAAGGTCATCAAGGGTATGGACGTCGTCGATAAAATCGCCGCGTTGCCCACAGCAAGATTGAACGGTTTTGCAAATGTGCCTCTTGTTGATGTCAAGATCCAGCTGGTGGTGCAAATCCAGTGACAAGGCCAGGAGCAGGTCCTTTCTTCCGCCCAGGCTCCTGGCTGCATGTCAGCTGGGTTCATGCCACCAGCAAAATCGCATCGGTGATGCTGACGCGCGTTACCGCTGCCGCAACGGCCTTGCCGTTGGTACGGCTGTGGTTGTCTTGGACAAATTGAATGTCCGTATCCGCGGCTTTGTTAAACGCTTCCTCGTTAAAGCTTTCATAAAAAAAGCCGCGACTGTCGCCGAACACTTTGGGCTCGATGATGAGTGCGTCAGCAATAGCGGTGGGTGTGGCTTTCAAATCGAATTACCTTCCCGCAAAATGCGCAGCATGTACTGGCCGTAGCCGTTTTTAAGTAGGGGTTGCGCCAGCTTTTCAAATTGTTCGGCCGTTATGAAGCCGTTTCGCCACGCGATTTCTTCTGGGCAGGCAATTTTTAACCCCTGCCGGTGCTCTAGTGTGGCAATAAACTGGCTGGCCTCCAGCAGGCTTTCGTGGGTGCCAGTGTCTAGCCAGGCATAACCGCGCTGCAAAATCTGAACTTGAAGCTGGTTGCGCTGCAAATAAGCATCGTTTACAGCGGTAATTTCAAGCTCGCCGCGCGCGCTGGGCTTGACGGCCCTGGCAATGTCCACCACCTGGTTGTCATAAAAGTACAGGCCCGTGACCGCGTAGTTGCTTTTTGGCTTGAGCGGCTTTTCTTCAATGCTGTTGGCTTTGCCCTGGCTGTCAAATGCCACCACGCCGTAACGTTCCGGGTCTTGTACGTGGTGGGCGAACACTGTGGCGCCTTGCGACTGCGCGTCTGCACTTGCCAGCAGTTGCGCGAAGTCGTGGCCATGGAAAATGTTGTCGCCCAGCACCAGAGCGCTTGGCGCATCGCCCAAAAACCCATCGCCAATGATGAATGCCTGCGCCAGGCCGTCCGGGCTTGGCTGCACTGCGTACTGGATGTTTAAACCCCACTGCGCGCCGTCGCCCAGCAATTGCGTGAAGCGGGGGGTGTCTTGCGGCGTGCTGATGATCAAAATGTCTTTGATACCGGCAAGCATCAGTGTGCTCAGCGGGTAATAGATCATTGGTTTGTCGTACACGGGCAGCAGCTGTTTGCTCATGGCGAGCGTTGCCGGGTGTAGCCGTGTGCCGGAGCCGCCGGCCAGGATGATGCCTTTGCGGTGGGTCATGTTTTTGAGTTGGGAAGTGGTCGACATAGTCAAAGTGTCTCGGCCAGCATGCGGTCGACGCCCAAAGTCCAATGCGGCAGGTGCAGATCAAAAGTGGATGTTAACTTTTCGCAATTGAGCGCTGAATTGAGCGGACGCTGCGCTGCGGTCTTGTAGTCAAGCGTTGAAATGGCCTTGAGCTGCGCGTCGTCCAGCTTGAAAGTGACGCCGCGCGCTCTTGCCAACGCAAAAATGTACTGCGCATATCCGTACCAGGTGGTGCTGCCCGCAGCTGCCAGGTGGTAAATGCCGCTGGGCGCTGGCCTGCGCAACGCATGTGCGGTGACGTCGGCCAAAAGTTCTGCCCCGGTGGGCGCGCCGGTTTGGTCATTGATAACAGACAGTGTTTCGCGCTCTTGGGCGAGGCGCAGCATGGTTTTGGCAAAGTTGCCGCCGCGTGCCGCGTACACCCAGCTGGTACGGAAAATCAAGTGCCGCGCGCCGCTTGCGGCAATGCCTTGCTCGCCTGCCAGCTTGCTGGCGCCGTACACGCTGAGCGGGCGGGGTGCATCAACTTCTTCCCACGGCTTGCCGGGCTGGCCGTCAAAAACGTAGTCGGTGGAGTAATGCACCAGCATTGCTCCTATTTTAGTAGCTGCTTGCGCCATAGATGTGGGCGCTAAAGCGTTAATAGTGTGTGCATTTGCGCTGTCAGACTCGGCTTGGTCTACCGCGGTGTAGGCGGCGGCGTTGACGATCACGTCAGGCTGAATGGCCAGCACCGTGTTGGCCAGCGCGTCGGGGTTTAAAAAATCGCCGCTGACTGTCTCGCCCCGGAACTCGGTGCTGTGGCGGTCCAGTGCAATCACCTCGCCCAACGGGGCCAGGCTGCGTTGCAGTTCCCAACCGACTTGGCCGTTTTTACCGAACAACAAAATTTTCATGCTGTGGTCATGCGGTGTATTGCCTGGCCACCCAGTCACGGTAGCTGCCACTTTGCACCTGCTCGACCCACGTCGCGTTTGCCAGATACCACGCTACTGTTTTACGAATACCGGTGTCGAAGGTTTCTTCAGGCTTCCAGCCCAGCTGCCGGTGGATCTTGCTGGCGTCAATGGCATAGCGCCGATCGTGGCCGGGTCGGTCTTTGACATACGCGATTTGATCGACGTAGCTGCCGGTACTTTTTGGGCGCAGCTCGTCTAACAAGCCGCAGATGGTCTTAACGATGTCAATGTTGGGTTTTTCGTTCCAGCCGCCGATGTTGTAGACCTCGCCCGGCTTGCCAGCTTCGAGCACGCGGCGTATGGCGCTGCAGTGGTCGCTTACATACAGCCAGTCCCTGATCTGCATGCCGTCGCCATACACCGGCAGTGGTTTGCCGGCCAGCGCATTGACAATCATCAAGGGGATGAGCTTTTCAGGAAAGTGCAGCGGGCCATAGTTGTTGCTGCAATTGGTGGTGAGCACGGGCAGGCCGTAGGTGTGGTGGTAGGCGCGGGTCAAGTGGTCGCTGGCGGCTTTGCTGGCGCTGTAGGGGCTATTGGGCTCGTAGGTTTTGGTCTCGGTAAAGGGCGGGTCATTTGCTGCGAGCGAGCCATACACTTCGTCCGTCGAAACGTGCAAGTATCGAAAAGCCGATTTTCCTGGCTCAGGCAACGCACCCCAGTAAGCGCGAACCGCCTCCAGCAGCCGGAAGGTGCCGACAATATTGGTCTGAATGAAGTCTTCTGGGCCGTGGATGGAACGGTCAACATGGCTTTCAGCCGCGAAATGCAGCACCGCGCGGATTTCGTGCTCTTGCAGCAGCTTGCCGACCAGCTCGGTATTGGCAATGTCGCCGTGAACAAAGTGGTGCAGCGGGTTGCCCGCAAGCGCGTCCAGGTTGCGCAGGTTGCCTGCGTAGGTGAGTTTGTCCAGGTTCACCACGCCTTCATTTTTGGAAGCTGCTGGCGCAAGCCAGTCCAGCACAAAATTGGAACCGATAAAGCCCGCTCCCCCCGTCACTAAAATCATAAGCAACCCGTCTTCCTGATGAAACTGCATTGTCGCGGGTAGCTGGCCGCCTCTTTCGTCCTGCGATAAGACTCAAGACACAAAGTAATCGATAGCGGAAATGCTGACGCTTTGTAGCAAGTAAGGTCGTGTCATTACGCAGATTACTATTAAATAAATAGCTGCAAGCGCCCGTAATCCGTGGGCTGCAGGCCAATATTATTGAAAAACCGCAACTATTTCTCGGCAAAGGCCCGCTCAATCACGAAATCCCCCGGCTTCGACGTTGTGCCTTCCTTGAAGCCTTTGCCTTCAAGCATGGCTTTCAGGTCCTTGAGCATGTCCGGGCTGCCGCAAATCATCACGCGGTCGTTGGCCGCATCGAGCGGCGGCAGTTTCAGGTCGTCAAACATCTTGCCGGACGCCATCAGGTCGGTTACCCGGCCCATCGTGCGGTAGGACTCGCGCGTGACGGTGGGGTAGTACAGCAACTGTTTGCCGATCATTTCGCCCAAAAACTCGTGTTGCGGCAACTGCCCGGTTATCAGGTCGTGGTAGGCGAGCTCGCCCAATTCGCGCACGCCATGCGCCAGCACCACTTGCTCAAACGCTTCGTAGGTTTGCGGGTCGCGGATGATGCTCATGAACGGGGCCAGGCCGGTGCCAGTCGACAGCAAATACAGGCGCTTGCCGGGCAGCAGGTAGTCAATCAGCAGCGTGCCGGTACATTTTTTGCCGACGATAACGGTGTCGCCCACTTTGATGTGCTGCAGGCGTGAGGTCAGCGGGCCGTCGGGCACCTTGATGCTTAAAAACTCCAGGTGGTCTTCGTAATTGGCGCTGACGATGCTGTAGGCGCGAAGTAGCGGCTTGCCCTCAACGCGCAGGCCAATCATGGTGAAGTGGCCATTGCTAAAGCGCATGGACTCGTCGCGTGTGGTGGTAAAGGTAAACAATTTGTCGGTCCAGTGGTGGACGGACAGCACACGTTCTTCGTTGAAAGCGCTCATGGGGGAGTGAAGGTTGTAGAAGGGAAAACCCTGATTTTAACGTCTCATGTGCTTCACCCGGCGAAGTGGTCAAACGAGGCGAATTGCGCTTCGACAAGCTGGCCATTCCCGTCAACCAGCCGCAAACCGGGCCTGGCTTCAATCACGCCAATCCGGGTGACAGGCGTCTGGCTGCTGGCGGATGCGGCGTGAACCGCGCTTCTGGCGCCGGGTGGCGCAGTAAAGGCCAATTCGTAGTCGTCACCGCCTGAAAACACTGTTTCTAGCTGTTTTTGGGCATCAAATTGGCCTCTAGCCCAATCAAAGCGGGCGCAAGAAGCTATTAAATTCATAGTACTGTCCGTATTGACCGTTGCGCCCACGCCGGATGCTTTCAGGATGTGCGCCAAGTCACCGGCCAGACCGTCGCTGACATCAATCGCCGATGTGCCAATGCCGCGCAGCGCCGTGCCCAGGGCAACGCGCGGCGTGGGCTGCTCAAGGCGCAAACGCGCTGTGGCCAGCACCTCGGCTGGCAATGCGATGTGGCCTTGCAACGCATCCAGTGCCAGCCGCGCATCGCCCAGCGTGCCGCTGACGTAAATGTCGTCGCCCACCTTTGCACCTGAACGCAGCAGCGCTTGGCCGCGCGGCACTTCGCCAAACACCGTGATGCAGATGTTGAGCGGGCCCTGCGTGGTGTCACCACCGACCAGCTCGCAACCATGGGTGTCGGCAAGCGCCAGCAGGCCGCGTGAAAACGCCGACAGCCAGGCCTCGTCAACACGCGGCAAGGCCAGCGCCAGCGTGAACGCCAGCGGCTGCGCGCCACAAGCGGCAAGGTCACTGAGGTTGACGGCCAAAGCCTTGTGGCCCAAGGTGTAGGGATCGACGTCGGGGAAAAAATGACGTCCTTCAACCAGCATGTCGCTCGAGACCGCCAGCTGCATACCCTCGGCAGGCTGCAACACTGCGCAGTCATCGCCAACGCCCAGCACGGCGCGTGCCGTCGGGCGTGTGAAATAGCGTTTGATCAGGTCAAATTCACCCATGGCAGGAGCATAACGGGTAGGCGTCGAACCTCGCCCGTTTGGGCTTGAGTCAGGTGACGGTGTCTTGCCTGCAAGGTCGGCAGGAAAATCAGAGTCTGCAAACCATCCTAAGGTTTGGCGGGCGCGGTGCACTCCGCCAACGCATT
>ENA-OFCE01000739-OFCE01000739.1-metagenomes-genome-assembly--contig:-NODE-739-length-19855-cov-2.789848_pt1 | contig 19855 bp, 18 predicted proteins | sample MGYA00153388_OFCE01 | MGnify analysis MGYA00153388
GATGTGTACCCACTCATGAATGAAAATGCAATTGTCCAGGCAGCCCAAAGAGCAGAGGCAGATTCTGCCTACCGTTTCTGTGTGATTACCTCGGGATGCGGCATGGAAGGTGATCGAGATTTTGAGAAAATTACGGCAGCAATTGAAAAAATCGGTCAGGAAACAACTCTTGAGCGTTGCTGTTCCTTAGGAACCTTGCAAGAACAACATGTAGCCGCACTCAAAAAAGCCGGTATTACGCGTTATCATCATAATTTAGAAACCAGCGAAAGTCATTTTAGTGAAATTTGTACAACTCATACCTATGAAGAGCGTGTAAATACAATTAAAAGAGTGAAAGCTGCTGACATTGAAGTGTGTTCCGGCGGTATCATTGGCATGGGTGAAACTTGGCGTCAGCGTATTGAATTGGCCTTTACATTAAAAGAATTGGATGTTGATTCTGTGCCCATTAATGTTTTGAATCCCATTAAAGGAACAGCACTGGAAAACCAGGAAAAACTGAACCCAATGGAAATTCTACAGACCTTTGCTATTTTTCGCATGATTCTGCCTACAAAAATCATTCGTTATGCTGGCGGCCGCGAACATAATCTTGGAGAACTAGGATTCTTATCCGGCGTTAATGGCATGCTCATCGGTCATTATCTGACTACACAAGGACGTGGAGCTAGCAAAGATCTCCAAACTATAACAGATTTAGGGCTAAAACTACTAAAAAACGCTTAATAGTGACGCATTCTCAGCATTGACGAGTAATGATTTTAATTGATATAATGGCAATGATTATAAATATAGCGTTGCTATATATATCAGCGCAAAAATCAACAGTTTGTGGCATTTTTGGTATTAATTTCCGAAAAAGCCCTTTTTTCTGTATTAATGGTGACAAAGACAATGGAGGTTACTATGAGTTTATTATTCGAAACATGTTCGCAAATTGCCCCTTTAGATCAAAAAGTCATGGAAGCGGTTCAATTACGATTAGACACATTGATTAAACCCCAAGACAGTCTTGGCCGTCTGGAAGAGATGGTAAAGCAATACGCTGGTATTCGAAAAGAAGAACTCCCTACAGTGCCTCGCACATGCATGGTTATCGCCTGTGCCGATCACGGCGTAGCTCGTAACCAAATCAGTGCCTATCCTGTGGAAACAACACTGCAAATGACTAAAAATTATGTAGGTGCCAAAGGTGCCAGCGCTAATGCTTTTGCAAACTTCAGCGGTGCTGATATGGTCGTAGTAGATGCCGGAGTTGCCGCTGACCTATCTGATACTGAAGGGCTATGGCATCGTAAAATTGCCTATGGGACAAAGGACTTCACACAAGGTCCAGCAATGACACGGGAAGAAGCCACTCAAGCCCTGGAAATTGGAATCGAAATCGTGAATGAAAAGGTGCGTGCTGGCTACAGCTGTTTCAGCCTGGGTGAAATGGGTATCGGCAATACAACTTCCAGCGCAGCAATTGCAGCAGCTTTTACCAATATTACTCCCGAGCAAGCTACAGGACGCGGCACTGGCATTTCAGACAGCCGTCTTGTCTTTAAGATTGATATGGTACGCCAAGCACTTACTGTGAATCAGCCAAATCCTCAAGATGGACTCGATGTTCTGGCAAAAATCGGAGGTTTTGAAACAGGGGTTTTAGCAGGAGTTATACTGGGTGCTGCTGCAAATCGCTGTGTGGTTGTCATTGATGGTCTTAATACAACTGCCGCTGCGTTGATTGCCAACGCTCTTCATCCCATGGTCCCCCACTATCTTATGCCTTCTCATTTATCCGGTGAACCTGCTCATCGCATTGCCCTAAAGTTTCTTGGCTTAGAAGCGTGCATTGATATGGGAATTCGGTTAGGAGAAGCAATTGGTGCGTCTATAGTAGTCGATATGCTGGGTGCTTCTATTAAAATGCTGGCTGGTATGGTTTCTTATGAAGATTCTGCTGGTAAAAAGGAAGCATAATTTGTTGATAACAGGAGGTCCCACTTATGATGCAAGATACGATTTCGTTAATTAAACCACTTGATACAATCGCGATGGAAAAATGCCAAATACGCCTTGATAATTTAACCAAACCTCTGAACAGTTTATATTCATTTGAACATCTGGCACGTCAGCTGTCCGGTATTACTTACAATCCTAGACCCCGCAGCCTAAAAAAAAGTATTATCATCATGGCAGCAGACCATGGCGTAGCAGCAGAAGAACCTTGCGCTTTTTCTAAACAAGAAGTGATCCTTCAAAGAATTCATAACATTTCACAAGGCGGCGCCGCAGTCAACGTTTTCGCTGACCATGTTGCTGCCGATTTACTCCTTGTAGATATGGGTATTGCTGCCAACGTACCGCCTCTTCCTTTGGTACGAAATGAAAAAATCGCCTATGGAACTAAAAACATAAACCATGGTCCTGCAATGACTCGGGAAGAAGCGATAAAGGCAATCGAGATTGGCATTAGAGTCGCTGCTGAAACGATTAAAAAAGGTTCTCATGTCCTAGGATTAGGCGAAATGGGAGTCGCAAATACGATTTCCAGTACCGCTATCATTGCCTGCTACAGCCAAAGTCCGCTGACTGAGTTGGTGGGAAAGACTGCAGATTCTTCTAGCGATCTTTTTAATAAAAAAATTGCACTCATCCGTCACGCTATTACCGTGAATACTCCAAATGTTCATGATCCCATTGATGTATTAAGTAAGTTGGGCGGCTTTGAGACTGCCGGACTGGTTGGGGTTATCCTAGGTGCAGCCTCAGGCGGAGCTGCCATCGTCTTAGATGGTCTTGTGACCAGTACTGCTGCCTTACTTGCGGTAAAATTAGCTCCTCAAGTAAAAGACTATCTCATTGGTTCTCATTTCCCCTCGGAACCTGCACATAAAGCCAGCCTTGACTTAATCGGTATTCCCGCTTACCTTCATCTCAACATCTCATCAGGCGAAGGAGTCGGTGCTGCATTAGGAATGTCCTTACTCAATGCCTCATTACATGTCTTAAATGATATGAAAACCTTTGGTGATGCAGAGGTACCTGTCGCACATGACGGACCGGGCGCTCTTAAACAAGATAAGAGTGTAAAAGATGAATAAACAAAAAGATGGCAGCAGTTTATAAGAAACTGCTGCCATCATTTATTTTAGTATACAGAATTTATAAGTTTTGTAAGCAAAAAACATAAGAAATTATGAACCACAAAGGCACAATGCCGCTGCTGCGGCACACAAAGGAGAACGTTAAACGCAGAGGACACAAAGATGCACAAAGGACACAGAGACGTATTTATTCTATCCCCTTTGTGTTCTCTGTGTCCGCGTAAGCGGCTTTGTATCTTTGTGTTTCAAAACGTTTATGTTTTAGAGCATGCGAAGCGTTTTTCTTACTATGAAAGATTATGAAAAAACATTTTGAACTGTGAAGGTCGCGAAGACATGCAAAGAACATGAGAGAGTACTATGTGCTTTGGTAAGCTCAGCAGGATGAAATTCTCATAAATTCTTCATAGTATCTTCACAAGATCTTCACATTTTCTTTGTATACTATCAATATAAGTTTATATGAGGAGAGTGTTGATTATGGTTATGACACATTATATGGAATTGCTGGCTGTTAACCAGCCATGGAATTTAATTTTGTATATGGTTATTCCTGTAGCCCTGGCAGAAGCACTTGTTGCAACTGAATTTTTTACGGTTTTCCTACGTGGGTCCAATGCTGGTGGATGGAAAACAGCCAATAAGGCAATTGGTATTTTTCTAGGGTTTTACTTCCTGGGAGTCTTTCTCAATTTGATTACCACTGTTATTCCTACGATTCAATGGCGCGGTATTGCTGATATACTTGCAGTAGGCTCTTACCTCAGTGGTGTAATTCCGCTGTTTAGTATTGCATTATTGGAACTTGGCGTAATCGGCAAGGGGAAATCGGATGATGAAAAGATGAAGCTTCATTTCATTTTATTGACCGTATTTCTCGTTGTTGCTCACGTAGCTATGATTTTCGGGATGGTGGATCCGACGATTATGGGATGGGATCCTAATGCTGTTGGCGGGAATACACCACCTATGCAGCATAAACATCCGTAAAAAAGAGTGGGGACAAATGAGTATGAATAAAAAAATAATGAGAATAATCTTTGCAGCTTTGGCAGCAGTGTTTATATCGGGTACAGTTTTGCTGCCGACCGCTACCAAGACTTTCGCCGCTGAGCCAACAAATCAAGAGGAGTCATCATCGGCGGAGGATGCTTCGAAAGACAGCGGCAATGAACATTCAGGTCATCATAGGTGATATAAAACAGCCCTTCCATTTGGAAGGGCTGTTTTATATGATACGATAGAGAGATAGTACCGAGTAGTTCGAAAATGGAAATAACATGAGTTCTTCAAACTTTCTTCATAAAATCTTCACATTAGTTGGATATGATAGACATCAATATAAAGATGCAATCGAGGTGAAATACAATGTGGGGCTTACTTATGATCCAATTGGCAGTGATGGGGTATTTATGGTGCTATCTTACAAATCGAGCTGAGGGGCTAGTTGCTAAAGAAGAATAAGGATAAATCCAAATATCTAAGGTCAGTTTGTTATGATTGTCTTCAATAAGGGGACGAAGGGGGATATATGAACGTAGGAAAATGGTTTCGATGCAAAGTATTATCATTGACTGTTATGCTCGTATTGGGAATTATAATACCAGTTATGGCGGAACAAGCCCAGGAGACTCTGTCTTTAAAAGAGATAGTGGATACTGCCGTCAAGAATAATCCAGCCGTCATTGAGAGTCAAAAACGCTGGGCAGAAAAAGAGGCTCGCATTCCCCTGGCAAAAGCCTGGGCGAATCCTCAGTTTGGGATTATGAAAGATGATATACCCAAGAGTACCTTAAATCCTTTTGATGCAATGATGACGGAATACACTTTTACCCAGGACATTATGAATCCGTCTAAATTGAAAGCCATGGGTAAAATGGCTGGCAGTGATGCTGCAATGACTAAAGCGAATTACCAAGATAAGCAGATGGAAGCCTATGCTGCGGCGAAAACTGCCTATTATGATCTGCTCTATGCTGATAAAGCGCTGGAAATCGGCAAGGAAAATCAGCAACTCATGGGCCAGCTGGTGCAGATTGCTCAGGTTAACTATTCCACTGGAATGGTACCTCTGCAAGATACCTTGCGAGCGCAGACTGAATTTTCTAAAATGACTACTGATCTTTTGAGCATGGCATCCATGGCGGCAGTAGCAAAAGCGAAAGTCAATACTGTTATTGGCCGTAAAGCCGATACCCCCTTCACAGTGAAAGAAGAGTTCAGTGCCCCGCCTCCTGACTTTGACTTGACCAGTTTACAGACAGAAGCCCAAGCTGGAAAACCAGCTGTTGTTGGTATGGAACGGCAAGTGGAGATGGCGAAGAACGGTGTGGAATTGGCGAAGAAACAGCAGTTACCAGATTATCAATTCAGCATTGGCTATAAAGATAGAAAACAAACGATGATGGATACGACACCTGATACCTGGAAAATGGAAGTTATGGTCATGCTGCCTATTTGGCAGGGGAAAAATAAAGCAGAAATTAAATCTGCTGCAGCTAGTTTGGAAGCAGCTCAGGCTTCTTTGGCTACTATGCAGAGTATGACGGAGCTGGATTTACAGATGGCATTGACCGAAGCGCAGTCTGCCTGGCGCCAGATTGATCTGTATAAGAATACCGTGATTCCCCAAGCGGAGCAAACCTATCAAGCCGGAGTTGTGAGCTATACAAATGGCAAAGTGGATTTCATGGCTGTCCTGGATAGTCTAAATGCTCTCCGTAATGTGCGATTAGATTATTATAAAGCTCGTGTGAATTATGAGAAAGCGGTGGCGGATCTGGAAAAAGCGGTAGGGAAACCTTTATTTACGAGTGGAACCCAGCCATAATGTGCAAGCAAAAGGAGAGGACAGCATGATTGAAAAACTACAGGCTAAGAAGAAGATGATCATAGGTGTGACAGCGGGTGTTCTAGTATTTGGCGGTGGCGGTTACTATTATGCTGCGCGGCACGCAAAGCCGACTGTGGATCATACCGGTCATCAAACAACGACTCCGGTTATGGCTATGGGTGATACCGTTACTCTGGATGCCAAGGCTAGGCAATTGTCCGGAGTGCAAACGGCGCAAGCATTCGTGAAAAATATTATGAAGGAACTTAAGACCACAGGTAAACTTGCTATGAATGAAAGTGGACGTACGTACCTTACCTCCCGGGTGGAAGGGCGGGTTGATGAACTATATGTGACTGCTGATGGCGAATATATTGCCCCGGGGCAGGCCATTGCCGCTGTATACAGCCCAACCTATATTGCGACCCAGGAAGAATATTTATTAACACTGGAAAATGTGCAGAAGCTGCAAAACGCTGGCAAAGATGTAGTTCAGATCAATAATCGCCTGCGGGAGGCGGCAAAGCGCAAATTGCAGCTGTTAAATGTGCCAGACAGTGAGATTGCTCATCTGGAACATACCCGAACACCTAAGGATCATATGATCATCTATGCCCAGTTTGGCGGTACGGTTTTGGAAAAACAACTGCTGCCGGGAGCATTCATTATGCCAGGGGATAAACTGTACAGTCTATCGGATTTATCTACTCTTTGGCTGTATATCGATATTTATGAAAAGGATATAGCAGGCATTAAACCAGGTCAAAGAGTTGTGGTGACCAGCGGTGCCTATCCGGGAGAAACTTTTAGCGGACAAGTGACCTTTATTAACCCGGTGCTGGATGATGCCACCAGAACAGTGAAAGTTCGGGTGGAAATGAATAATCCTGGGGGCAGGCTGAAGCCTAACATGTTTGTTAGTGCCAATGTTCAACTGCCTTTAGGGGACAGCGTGGTGATACCGGAATCCAGCATCTTAGATTCCGGCAGCCGTAAAATTGTCTTTGTCGCTCAAAGTGAAGATACATTTGTCAAACGGGATGTAGTCACGGGGCAGTACGCCGATGGCTATGTTCAGATCTTCTCTGGACTGCAGGCAGGTGAAACAGTAGTGACAGCCGCCACCTTCCTCATTGATTCCCAAACGAAATTAGGCAGCTTTGGCTCTCATGCTGGTCACGGTGGCGGGGCCGCTAAAGAGACGAGCGCACCAGCACCTGTGAATGGTACAAATAGCGGCGCGGCTGCTCCGGCACCTGCTTTGGGGAGTGAACACAGCGGCCATGGTGGTCAGTAAGGAGGGGCAACATGCTGAATCAATTAATCGAATTTTCCTTGAAAAACCGCGTGATTATTCTGGTATTATCTGCACTAGTCATTGTCTGGGGAATCTTTGTTGTACGGGATACCCCAATCGATGCTTTTCCTGATCTTAGTGAAAACCAGGTGCTTGTCTCGGCGGACTGGATGGGGCGTGGACCTCAGGAAATCCAGGATCAGGTCACGTATCCATTGGAGACTGCCTTGCGTGGGCTGCCTAAGGTGAAAGAAGTACGCTCAGCTTCCTCATTCGGGATGTCACTCATAACCGTCATCTTTGAAGACGGTGTAGAGCCTTACTTTGCCCGCCAAGTGGTAAACGAAAAAGTGCAGCAAGCCATTCCTCAATTGCCCCGGGGTGTGCAGCCTGCCTTGGGACCAGTCAGCACACCCATGGGCCAGGTCTTTATGTATACCATAGAAAGCGATCGTCATAATCTGGCTGATCTGCGTACTGTTGAGGATTTTACCATCAAGCAGCAGCTCAGTGCGGTGCCTGGAGTTGCAGAAGTCGCCAGCATTGGCGGCTATGTGATGCAATATCAGATCAATCTTGATCCTCATCTTTTGCAAAACTATCGAATTACTTTCAACCAGGTATTTGGGGCACTTGGTGCCAACAATGCCAATATTGGTGCGAAAGTTGTCGAGCAAAACGGTCAGGAATTTATTATCCGCGGATTAGGATTAATCCAGTCTCCTGATGATATTAAAAATATTGTGATCTCTCAAAATAACAATGTACCTATTTACATCAAGGATGTAGCCAGCGTAACTGCTGGGCCGGATTTTCGCCGGGGCGTGTTAACCAAATCTGGTTATGAAGCGGCTGGGGGGATCGTCATTCAGCGTATGGGTGAAAACACTCTGGGCGTGATTGATCAAGTGAAAGCCAAGATCGCTGAAATCCAGCCGTCATTACCGGAAGGCATGCGGATTGTACCTTTTTATGACCAGACGGATCTGGTAAAAAAAGCAGTCAATACGCTGACCCGAGCATTAATTGAAGAATTTATTTTAGTCTCAATCATTGTCATTCTCTTTTTAGGGAATGTCCGCTCCAGCCTGATTGTGACCAGTGCCATTCCCATTGGTATTCTGATTGCGCTGATTGCCATGAAAGAAATTCATCTGTCGGCTAACTTAATGTCTCTTGGCGGCATTGCCATCGGAATTGGTGTCATGACGGATGCAGCGATTGTTATGGTGGAAAATATTTATCGCCATTTGGCGGAGGACGGCGGTCGACGCAGTATTATTGATGTGACGCTGGAAGCGGCCAAAGAAGTAGCAGCACCCATCTTTTTTTCCATTACGATTATTATTGTCACCTTTCTGCCTGTATTTACGATGACAGGGACGGAAGGCAAGATGTATACTCCGATGGCCTGGGCAAAATCCTTTGCTATGAGCGGATCACTGCTGCTGGCTTTCACCTTGGTACCGGTGTTGTGCACCTTGTTGCTCAAAGGTAAAATTCAGGAAAAAGACACCTGGATTGTCGCTAAGCTGCATCAATGGTATGTGCCCACTTTGAAATCAGTATTAAAGCACAGCAAAATCACCATTATTATCGCAGTCGTCGTAATGATTGCCGGATTTTCCCTGCTGCCTTTCATTGGCACTACCTTTATGCCGGAATTGGATGAAGGAACGTTTCTGGTCATGCCGACCATGCTGCCTAGTGTGTCGTTAACCGAGGCATTGGAAGCGGCTAAAATCATGGATAAAGTCATCATGGAAATTCCGGAAGTCGACATGTCGGTGGGTAAGGTAGGCCGAGCTGAGTCTGCTATGGATCCAGCACCGATTAGTATGATTGAAACCATTGTCACGCTAAAACCGAAAGAACAATGGCGGGACGGCATGACAAAACAAAAAATTGAACAAGAAATGATGGTTAAGCTTGCCAATATGCCTGGGCTTAATTTTGCCTTTACCCAGCCCATTGCCGGACGGTTATCCATGCTGACGACGGGAGTTCGTACGGAACTAGGTATTAAACTTTATGGAGAAGACCTGCAGGTGCTGCAGCAAAAGGCCTTTGAGATTGAAAAGGCACTGGCGACCGTGCCAGGAGTTAGCGATCTCTTGGCTGAGCGGGTCTTTGGCGCATCCTATCTAGAGATTCAGGTCAACCGGGAAAAAGCAGCTCGGTATGGTCTTAACATTGCCGATGTAGAAGATGCCGTTGAATTAGCGGTAGGCGGTAAAAATGCCACCACTACCATTGAAGGACGCAAACGCTTTAACGTCCTAGTGCGTTACAATCGGGAAAACCGAGAAACCATTGACGCTATGGAAAACATCCTCATTCCGGTAACAGGTGGCGGCGCGGCGGCGAAAAGTAGCGGTAGCGGAATGGGCGCAGGCATGGGTGTAGCTGCCGCAGTGACCGCCCCGGCTACTGGCGCTTATGTGCCGCTGGGCCAAGTGGCTCAGTTTCAGGTTGTAGATGGTCCGTCAATGATTAGCAGTGAAAACGGGGTTTATCGGATGATCGTCCAGATGAATACTCGGGGACGGGACGTGGTCAGCTTTGTAAATGAAGCCGACCAAGTCATAAAAGAAAAAGTTGATTTACCTGCTGGATATTCCTTAAAATGGACGGGGCAGTATGAAAATCAGCAGCGTGCAAAAGATCGACTGTCTTTAGTAGTGCCAGCAGTCATTGTGCTCACATTTTTCTTACTCTATATGACATTTAAGTCTGCCAGCGATGCTTTCCTTATTCTGATGAACATTCCTTTTTCCTTGGTGGGTGGCATTGTAGCTATGTATGTTACCGGCACCTACATGACAGTAGCAGCAGCTGTTGGCTTCATCGCTCTCTTTGGAATAGCGGTGCAAAATGGGGTCATTATGGTGACCTATATTAAACACCTGCGAGATCACCGGTCCTTGGAAGAAGCCATCACTGAGGGGGCGTTCACTCGTTTGCGACCGGTTATGATTACCGCATTGGTTGCTAGTTTAGGATTGTTCCCATTAATCTTTGCAACGGGTACTGGTGCTGAGGTGCAGCGCCCGATGGCCACGGTCGTCGTGGGTGGTCTAGTTACTTCCACGATTTTGACCCTGATTGTGCTGCCTTGCATCTATCTAGTCTGGAATCAGTGGCGGGAGCGTAGGAACAGGAGAATTTAAAATCAATTAAATTATTGGAGGTTATTAGGTTATGAAAAAAAGTAAAGTACTCTTTGGTATATTAGCCATTATTGCAGTTATTTCTCTGGTGGCAGGGTGCGGATCGAGTGACAAACCAAAGGGGCAGCCGCCGGCGGTCAATCAAGAGCAAGCTGCTGGTCATCAAGGGCATAGCGCAGCGATGCCGAAGGAAGATCCAATGCCCATGATGAAGGACTTAGATAAATCCTTACAAGATGTGGTCAAACAAGCCAAGGCTGGACAGACGATGGATGTGCAAAAGAGCGCGGCACAACTCGTGAGTACTGTGGAAAAAATTGTGCCCCATATGATGGATAGCAATTTAAAAGACAGTTTGCGCAAAGCGGCAGGTGACATTAAAAATACTGTTAACTCCGGAAAAATGGACCCGAGTATCATCGAAGGTAAAGTAAAGACCATGCAGGAGATTATGAAATCAACGACATCCCACTTACAGACCATGCAACACTAAAAAAAGTTGGCTGGGGAGGAGAAGTGGAGCATGAAAAAATGGATAGCCTTATTATGTATCGGAATTCTCTTTAATGGCACAGGAGTGGTTCAGGCTTCTCCGATCTCTGGCTATAGCCAGTTTATGCAGTCCCTGGATTCCATAGTGACAGGTGCTGTCATGCCCATAGCAGATGAGCAGCACCTGGCAGCTCGATCTTCGATTTCGCCTATGGGCCAGTCTGGCCAATCAGCACAACTATTGGCTGTTGCCAGTGGTATGCTTGGTCAGCCGGTAGTGTGGGGAGGAGCCTCACCAGCTCAAGGGTTTGACTGCTCCGGATTGGTGCAATATGTGTACCGGCAAGCGGGGATTAATTTGCCTCGTACCGCCGATCTACAGTTTTTAGTTGGCAGAAGCGTGCCGCCAGCTTCCCTGCAGCCAGGAGATTTAGTATATTTTACTACTTATGAACCAGGCGCATCTCATGTGGGGATTTTCATCGGCAGGGATAAATTTATTCATACCTCCTTTTCAAAAGGTGTCGTCGCCATTGGTGACATGAATGATAGTTATTTCGTGCAGCGCTATTATGGTGCAAAACGTGTGCTATAAGAATTTGTGTTATTTCTAAAAAAACATAGGATCTTCATAAGAAATGCACAATCTTTGTTTATAATAAGGATGTAGGATATAAATAAAAGTAGTCTCTCGGAAAGTTTCATTTAGGACGACGGCAAAGGATATACTTGTTATCCGAGAGTACACTAAATCAACAGGAGGTTGACAATGAAAAAGAAAATGTTAATCATAACAGCATTAGCAGCGTTGATTGCGGTGCCAGTTTTCGCAGCTGCCAATGATCAGGCTAAGGAGCAGTGTGGGCCGGTAAATGGCAACCATCAGCAGATGATACAGCAAGCTGTGAAGGATGGTACTATTTCTAGCAATGAGGCTGCTACCTTAAATGAAAGCATGGAAAAGGTGGCTCCTATTATGGAGAAAATCAGGAAAAATCATGGGATGATGCAAAGCGCCAGCAATGACACAGTGGAAAGCTGTAAATAGAGGAATAGAAAAATCCCTGCCACATTCATTTTAGAATTTGGCAGGGATTTTTCTATTTCTATAACAAATAAGTCCCTTATATCTGTTATAGTTCAAAATTACCGCTAGACTCAGGTTGGAAAAGAATTTTATCCACTTTCAGCCTTAAGGTGCCGTTGGGAATTTTCCAATCCAGTGTATCCCCGACTCGGTATCCTAAGATCGCTGTTCCGATAGGTGCCAGTACTGAAATTTTATCTTCGGCTATATTGGCTTCATCCGGGTACACCAAGGTATAGATCAATTCTTCATCATTATCTAAATCTTTTAATACTACCTGAGAGTGCATTGTGATGACATCAGCCGGAATCTCTTCCGGCTGTGTGACAACCGCTCGTTCCAGTTCATAGGTTAGATCGTCCAGGTAATCTTTATTACCTGGCTGAAATTCCTCTTCCAATACAATTAGTCTTTGCAATTTCTTCTTGTCCAAATTAGTAATAAAAATTTCTTTTGAAATGGTCAACAGCTCCTTTATAATAAAATTTGCAGAATTAATTGATAACTTTGCATAAAGAAGACTTGATTCAGAGGGAGTGTTAACTCCACTGCCAGTCTTAGTCACGCTTATGCAGGACTTAGCCGCTCTTAACTCGCACTTGTACAAGATGGGAGTCTTAGAGCGGTTTAGTCATCGCATAAACATACAGCGACTATCGTTAATGTGATAGCCGCTAATCAGATGAATTTATAAAGTGGTTAAGAACCTATACTTCATTGTGACATATTTGGTGCAATAAGTAAAGTGGCGGTTGATAGAATGAGTATCTAAATTAAAGTACGAGAAGCAAAGAGAAATCAGTATGAATTTTATAGGATTGAATCTATAATAAATGTAATATAAATAGATACGATGGATGGTAAGAGGGGGGAAAGACATGGAATTGAAGAAAGGAAATGTGCCTTTAGTAAGTCCAGAGATCGAAAAGATGGATCTTGTGAATCGGGCAGAATCTTGTGCTATTACATTGCAAAAATTGGTACATCATTTAGAAGCCATGCGCATTGCTGAGTATTTAGAAATGTTAGAAAAACCCAAGAAAATCATTATAAATAATTTTCTGGCAGGGATTGCACGAGGGTTGGGGATGGCTGTAGGAGCCAGCGTAATTTTTGCTATTACAATTGAAATGCTGCGAAGGTTTGTATTGTTTAATATGTTTGGACTGGGAAGCTTCATGGCAGAGTTTATGAAAATAATTGATGCGCAAAAGTGAAATCGTTGCAAGACCTTGGCTTTGATGGGTAGGAAAAGGTTATGATAAGATGGAGTTTCCTTTCAGCCAAGCAACGAATTGCTGACCTTTTGCAGTCAGGCAGCTGCCCCGTCTGCCAACTTGTGAATCAACTAGATCCATCTCACCGAATATCGATAAGAATCGTCTAATTTCACTTTCTGTAATATTCATTACAGAATCAGCACATTTTGCTTCAATCCATTTCCTCCCTGCCCCTGAAGGGCAGCCAGAGAGGATGGAAAGTATCAGATAGACTTTTTCTTTATCACAATGGGTAGAAAGATAGGCAATTTCCGGACTGAAATCAGTAAGGGTACTTAAAATATAAGCAGGTAGATTACTGATATCCACCATTTGTGTTGCCATACAGGAAATATAGGCGGCTGTATTAATCAATTCTCTGACATTGCCTAACCACTTGTATTTTAATAGACTTGTTTCTGCTTCTTGTGTAAGAGTGATTTTTTGATTGTGATTTTTTTTCATAAAAAAATGCAGTAACGGAAGAATATCTTCTGGTCGTTCCCGTAGTGGGGGAATCATGATCGGAAGGACGTTCAGACGGTAAAATAAATCTTGGCGAAAGAGTCCTTTTTGTATTTCTGCCTGCAGGTCTTTATTGGTTGCTGCAATCACTCGCAGATCTACATCGACGACTTTGGGAGAGCCAACACGCATAATTTGCCGCTCCTGAAGTACTCTGAGTAAGCGTACCTGAACGGATAGGGGCATGTCTCCAACCTCGTCTAAGAAAATAGTGCCGTTATTGGCTTGTTCAAACAAACCAGGTTTTCCTTCTTTAATGGCACCTGTGAAGGAACCAGCTTCGTAGCCGAAAAGTTCACTTTCTAATAAATTCTCAGGAAAAGAAGCACAGTTAATGGCAATGAAAGGATACATGGAGCGAGGAGAAGCTGCATGGATGGAATGTGCGATCAATTCTTTGCCTGTTCCGCTTTCTCCTGTAATCAGTACAGTATGATTTGTAGGAGAAAGCTGCTTAGCAAAATTGATGCAGTCTTTCATTCTAGGTGATTTTGTTTGGATATTTGCAAAGGTATAACGAGTCACCAGGCCATTGTCGCGTAACTTCTTTGATAAGCTCTTTTCTAAGTGGCGTATATAGGTTACTTCCTGAAAATTGTAATAAGTCCCAGCAGGTTCACCAAAATATTCAATTTTACTGCTGCTTGCTAATAAAGATCGGTCTTTGAATTGTATTAATTCATCAATGATACTCTGATCTGAATTTTGGAGAGATATATCAGGTAGAACATGAGAAAAATTTTTCCCGATTATATTATCGGTGATATCAAATATTTGGCTGAATTTCTTATTGTACAGTAAAATAAAATTATCTTTGTCGGTAAGCAGGATTGCATCATGAGAAAGGTTGACAACCGTATCAAGCTGCGTATTTCTCATAAAAAGTTCTTTATAATGGCTCTTAATGCCGATATCCACTGTGACAATGGTATCGGAGTATTTGATAAGGCGCTTGCTGGTTTCTTGCGTATCCAAATTGAAATAATTTAATATGGATAGAAATGTAGAGATATCGATATAGCGATGGCCTACGTCGATCACTTTTTTGATGTGGGGTGGAACAGTGTTGGCTTCTCCTAGGGTGATTGCAATATTGATAGCTGGATACTCCTGTTTCGGATCGTAAGAGATAAGATTTAGATGAGTAATGCCGAGTTGACACAAAAAAGCGATTGCTTCGCTGGTGGTTTCTGGTGAATCATTAACAACCAGTACATTTGTACCCTTTGGAATAGCGGTTATTTTATAAATTTCTTTATTAGGAAGGGTGCGGCGCAAGATGATGATGCGACTATTATCAGAAATATAATGTTGGGCCTCCATTGCATGGCTCTGTGCGGTGACAACGACTAAATCATCGGTGATGATATCTCCAGGCTTTAGATAAGATAAATAGTAAGTATGAATTGTTATATGACCTGAAAATACTTTTTCCAAGTTAATTTGGATAAACTCACTAAGATTAGAGGGAACCAAAGTAAGAATGCCAATTGTTTTCATTTCAATAATCCTCTTTCAAATGTATCAACTAATTTTTTTTACTATATAAAAAAACATGCTAATAAGGAAGGCAGTCTGCCTATGTCTAGCTTTATCCGATGACTAAACCGCTCTAAGGCTCCCATTTTCTACAAGTGAGAGTCAAGAGCGGATAAGTCCTAAGGATAAGTATGACTAAGATTCAGGTGGAGTTTAAACTCCATCTGAATCAAGTTTTCTTTATCATAGCACTAGCGTTGTGATATACACGGAATTTACACCAAAACATTTTTAATGAAGAATGTATTGTAAGTAATACCGAATGGGGAGAGGTTTTATGACTATTGAAGGAATATTAGATGAATTAGAGGGACTATTAATCGATGCTGCACGTGTGCCTTTTACGAATAAAAGAGTTTTAGAAGAAGATGATGTTGCCCGGTTGCTTGATGAATTACGGGAGGCATTGCCAAAAGCAATTTCTGATGCTAGTAAGATCATGGAAGAACGGCAGCGTATTTTAGAAGAAGCTCAAAAAGAAGCTCAAAATATTGTTGAAAAAGCTAAAAGCTATACAATTAAACTAACTGATGAAAATATGATTACAAAACAAGCACAAGAGCAGAGTGCCGAGATTCTTACCCAAGCACATAAGCAAGCATCCGATTTGCACGATGATGCAGTGGCATATGCTGATCAAGTTTTTAAGCATCTTTCAGGGAATTTAGAAAAAGCATTAGAAGTTGTTAAGCAGGGGCACAGTGAACTTCACCAACAACAAAAGAAATAAAATAAGATTCACTAGCAAGGCAGCCGTAAAAATAAGGAGGAGTACGTTTTTCCTTATTTTTACGGCTGCCTTGTTTTGCAAATCTTATAAGTGTTATAGATTCTAAAGAATTAATAGCTTTTTTTTCTTATATATCCATATAATTCTCTACTAATGTGTATCGCAATAGATAAGGCAATCATAATACTTAACAATACTAAAATCTGATAACTTACTTGTTCAATTCTTGTAAGAAATGAACTAACAGGCGTTGAATTAGGAGTCAGTAGAACTGGTAAAATAAATAGTTGTGTGGCATTGATAAAGGAAGATTTCATTAAGAATATTGTAATGATCGCTGCTAAAATCGCGTGCAAAAGCCTTCCTATCATATAAGGGAACATTCGTATGCCTGACTCAATAACGATGCTGGCTACTTGCCCGTGTACTGAAAGGCCGCTCCATGCAATGATTATACTTGCGACTACTGTTTTCTCAAGTAACGATCCATCGGCTTGACTTGCTGCTAGTGCACCTAAATCGATTTCGAATAAACCGCTCACTAAAGCAGGAGCAAGATTAGTGGTGAAGCCGATCAATCCTAATAATCCTGCAAAAACAGTTGTTAATATATCAGTAATGCCGACAATAGATAAAATGCGCAAAAAGACAGAGAAAAGGATAATAAAGCCACCAATTAATAAGATGGTATTCATTGAACTCTTTACTGAATCGCCCAATAATTGCCCCATCGAGCGTTTATCTTCCTGTTTAGCAGCGTATAGAGCCCGAAAGGCTCTTAGCAAGATATTTCCCTTTACTATTTTTGTTTCGTTAGTATAATCATCTCGTTCGCGGCCGTGGAAGCGAAAGGCAATCCCAACAAGGAAACTAGAAAGATAATGTGCCAGTGCAATAACTGCACCTAATTCTGGCATCCCAAACATGCCAACAGCAACGGCGCCAAACATAAATAGAGGGTCGGCTGTATTGGTAAAAGATAATAGTCGTTCCGCCTCAACAGCAGTACAGAGTCGATTTTTTCGGAAATTGCCTGTTATTACAGCATCCATAGGATAGCCAGAGGCTAATCCCATAGATAAAGCAAAAGCTCCCACTCCTGGCACATTAAAAACAGGTCTCATTAATGGTTCTAGTAAAATGCCGATAAAATGAACTACACCCAATCCCATTAGAAGTTCGGATAAAATAAAAAAAGGTAATAAGGAAGGGAAAACAACAGTCCACCATAAATTTAGTCCCATAATCGCAGACTCAAATGCTTCTTTTGGGTAATTCACCATAGAAATAGTAATAAAGACTACACTAAACGCCATAAAATATGCTAGTAGACGCGAATGGTACCGTTTTCCTCTGCCGAAAATTCTCATATAATTATCTCCTCTCCTATCAGGCGGTCTTTAATATATATTGAAATATGAGAGATAATATAACTATATGAGATAGGAATTAATAAAATAGCTGGGGGATGTATCTCTTACTATTTTCTAAGGAGTGGTTTGATGCGGCCGAAAATTGGCGTGGCTCTTGGATCTGGTGGATTAAGAGGGTTAGCACATATTGGGGTGCTCAAGGTCTTAGAAAGGGAAAAAATTCCTATTGATTACATTGCAGGTTGTAGTATTGGTAGCTTAATTGGAGCTTTATATTGTTCAGGACAAACGCCAGAAACTATTTTACGATTAGCGAAACACTTGAAACCTCGCCATTGGATGGACTTTATGATTTCAAAAATGGGAATTGTTTCTGGTGACAAAGTATTGGAAATTATACATTTACTAACAAAAGGAAAAAAATTTTCAGATTTGAGGATTCCGCTAGCTATCGTTGCCACAGATATAAAACAAGGCAGGGAAATTATCTTTACGGAAGGTAATGTAGCTGTTGCTGTAAGAGCAAGTACTTCGGTACCAGGATTCTTTGTACCCTTTATTTTAGAAGATATGCTACTCGTTGATGGTGCAGTGCTAAATCCTACTCCCATTGATATAGTGCGAAAAATGGGGGCTGATATTGTCATTGCTGTAGATTTGGCACATGCAGGAACGATTTGTAACATTACGAATATTTTTGATGTCATTATTCAGTCAATCGACATTATGGAACGGGAATTATTCAAATATCGACAACACAATTGGGATATATTAATTCGGCCAGATGTTGCTCACATTCAACCAAGTTCTTTTGAATATATGGATGAAAGCGTACTCTTAGGAGAACAAGCAGCAGAGAAGATGATTTTAGATATTAAGCATTTATTAAATCATTCTATGTTGGAATATAAAGAGCTGGATAACGAAAATCCCATGCACCCATATTCCAACTAGAGGAAGGGATTCCTAAACTATAAATATCACTAGCTAAAGTGTCAGCAGACAGCATTTGTTGCAGTGGAGTGAGGGTATCTGTATCACGTTGTTTGCTGCTTAGATAATGAGTGGTTTTAGTTATCAGTGGGATCGCATTAGTTTGGTTCATTTTTTTTAAAAGTAAACGTCCATTTTGATTAAAGGCTAAAATTCGAGCATATAAAGGACCTTTTTTATCAAAACTTGCTAATTGATCCTGTGTAGTTCCTAATAACGCATGAATCAGGATACGCTGTAAACGTGTATAAGTATAACGCTTGCTTTTTAGTAGTGCTAACAAATGCTCTATATTTGCTGCCAATAGAGAAGAGTCACGGATTTTGTAATGCAGCCCCTCTGACACACTCGGTAATTTTTCTAATTGTTTAGAGCTTGTTATTCTTAATTGGGCTAATATAATAGAAGAGAAGTTAGATAAAGTAACTGGTCCACGCTTTTGGGACAGAAGGTCATAAAGTATTTCCGACGTTGTTCCAGGGACAGACATTTTTATTTCATCAGTAATGGTCATATGGTCTATAATTGCTTGCCTTATGGCCGTGGCACTGGCAAAGGATGAGGTAATCGTAGTATCATTATATTTTGACTGTTGCCTAGTAACTGCAATTGGCTGCAATATCGGTGAAAACTTTTTTATAGCACGTAAATATTCTACAGCTAAAATATTATTAGAAGAAGATATAATATTGCCCGCAATATTATATTGCTTTTCTAAGGATTGTCCTAAAGCAGAGGCATACGTATTACCTAATTGCAAATTTATATGCATTTGGTTCATGATATTTACATCATTTGCAGCTGTAGCAATTTTATTCAATAGTTTCAAGTCGGCGTGTTCCGCTCCAAAACAAACATGGCTGACAATACCTAAAGAGTGCAAAAGACGAATACCTCCAGCAGCGAAATACTGAGCACTGCGAACTGCAAATACAGTAGGAAGTTCAATAATAAGATCTACACCACCCCGAATTGCCATTTCGGCTCGTTTCCATTTATCAAACATTGCTGGTTCGCCTCTTTGTACAAAATTTCCACTCATAACACCTATGACAAAGGGACAACCAGATCTTTTTTTTGCAGCATCTATATGCCATTTATGACCGTTATGAAAAGGATTGTATTCAACAATAACACCAACTGCTTGCATAATAATATGGTCACTCCAGTTTCAAAAGATTATTATAACTGTGTATTAAGTTATAATATCCATTATACTGATAAAACTCTACAAAAATAAATAAAAATGTCCAGATCTCTACTTCTTTTTGTAATTTATAAAAGAAAATTGCTAATACTATAGGAAAACAGTTTTTTTTAGTAACTTTGTATAAAATTAAAGGAAAAAATAGTACTATGTCGAAACTTAAGTACTTGTATGATCGTATAAAGAGAATAGTAAAGAAGAGAAGAATACGAGGAGGAATTGAATTATGAAAGTTTTAGTAGTGAATTGCGGAAG